>CETQ01069650.1_pt1 | contig 18534 bp, 15 predicted proteins | sample 531261 | NCBI WGS metagenome assembly CETQ01 (sample SAMEA2622376, study PRJEB7988) | marine metagenome | biome: marine biome (ENVO:00000447); feature: surface water layer (ENVO:00002042); material: "saline water (ENVO:00002010), including plankton (ENVO:xxxxxxxx)" | depth 5 m
AAGGGCTATCTTTTTTCATTGACAGCCCGGAGGCTCATATGTGTTAGGCCCTTCGCTTGATTAAATGCTAGTGACTTTTATCCGCTTTTTTGACCGGCGGTTTTCTCTCCATATTTCTATTCGAAAAGCATCAATAACAGGCCCTGGCACTTTAGGGATAGGAGCGCTCGGTTTCTTTCTCATTTTAATCGGGGCTTCTAATATTTCTCCGTCACTATCTACTAAAATAAGGTCTTCTTGCTGAGGAGCTAATTTAGTTTCAAGTAGCGACTTTTCAAGAGCAGTTTTAAAATCTTGCGCTTCGTATATTTCTTCACCAAAGATAGATTTTGTTCTGAAAATCGCTTCATCGGCTGAAATTTTTCCTTGCTCTACCAGCATAAACAGAGTTTTTAACTTAGATAAGGCTTCTCCATTATTACTTACCTTAGCTTTAACGCCCCTTGAAGAGAAAGGCTGTTGCGCTTGTTTTGCTAAGTAATTTCCAGCTGTTCTGATTTGCTGTTGGATTGCACTGACTCCAGAGACGAAAGATCCATATTGACCTATTCCAATATACAAAGCTCCTAGACCTGCTACGATTTTAGCCTTGCCCTTTATCGAGCCTTCTTCAATATCCAACGCAATGGAATAATCAGGAAGATTAGTAGATTTTCCAATGAAATCATCCCAACGATCAAAAAGTAAAGACGTATACTCTTCAAACTGCTCTATTGGCAAGCATTCTTCTTTTATATAAAACTCTGTGCTTCCTATGTGAGCCATAAACATTCCCTGTTTTATATTTCTAGCCTAGACACAATGACTCCCTGTAAAAGTACTAACCCACGCATTTTCGTGGGTTAACTTTTCAGCCACCGGAGCGCCGGCCGGAGTCCATTATTAGTTTGTTTAATACTAAATCAATTTGGAGGCTAGCATGAACAAACATAGCATGATTCTTATAGGGTTGGATACGCATAAAGAGTTTCACGAAGTTGCTTATTGTGAAGAGCAACGTGGAGCGACGCTCGTTCATTACGGTCAAGAAAAATGACTGTCTTATTTAGTAATCGGCAACTGCCAACGACACAAAGATGCCTGTCTTGTTTAGTTCGACTGGTCATGTGTTTGTCATTGATTATTAAAGTATGCATCTATAGCTTTAGGCGAAATAGTGTATTTTATAAGCGGGCCATTTTTGTCGCGATCTACTAAACCTAAAGCTTCATCTAACTTTTTCGCTCTAGAAGCAATCAAATAAGATGAAATATCAAGCTCTTCAGACAAATCTTTGGCAAGCATAGATGAATTAGTACTGTTGAGTTCATGCAATAAACCTAGTTCAATAGCAGGGAGCAACTTACTATTGTCAATTCTTTCTAATTCATCTTTAATTTCATCTGAAACCGATTTAACGTTGACTTGGCATTGGCATTCGACACATCGCATTTTATTGAATTCTAAAAACTGTAATTGCTCATAAGGATATGACTTTTTACACTTAGGATTTACACACAGAATATGTTTAGATTTCCGGAGAAAATCCTCAAAAATGTTGTCGAAATTAAACGGCCTAGCTATATAGTATTTCCTATACTCACTGCCGCTTGGTTTTCCCCACCTCATATTTTCTAAAAGAGTCAAACCATAATTCAGGCAGTAAACAGATACTTTTTTTCCATCCCTGTCGCTCATTTCTGAATACTTAGATAGGAAAAAATTTAGTTCTAATGTACGAACAAACTTTTCTAAATTAGGTGAAAAATTGAAATGACTAGTAAATGGATTTTTACTGTCTGATTGGTATACGGCACTTGTTAATTCGTCGGTTGTAATCTGCTTCCGAATGTTTTTCAACTGCGCTATGAAAATTTTTAGTAGCTCTTTTTGCTGTAACTCCGATACTTTTTCATCAAATGATAATAAACTATGAGTTGTAAGCTCAAAAAATGATGATATGACTTTTTGGTAGTATTTAACCGAAGCAGAATCGATCGCAGCTTTTGTAATTTTTTTGCCTATAGAAATATGAGTTTGGTGACAATAATAAAGGATATTACCAATAATACGGGGGACGTTCATCGATGCCTTAAAAAGCAACTCCATGTAATCATCAACACTAGAGTTACCTGTCGTATCGAAAAAGTCTTCAAGTGAATTTGTGCTGTAATACTTGATCCTTGTACTCACTAGTCTCCTAGTAAAATCCAGTGATAATGACTCCATAGTGCTCTTATCATAATTAGAATATAAGTTATAGAAATCAAGATCGATTATGTCGACCTTGCCTTTGTCAATATCTCCAAAATGAATTCTATTTGGATAGGCAGCGACTTTAAAGCAAATAAACTCTCCCCAATTATTCAAAGGAGCAAGAACGACATCAACAAAGTTCTTAACTGTCTTTTCATCAACTTCTGAAAAATCATCTAAAAATATAACTAGTTTTTTTACTTTTAGGATCTCTAATATTTCTTGTATTTCATCCATCACATCTTTGATTTGAAATACCTTAAGTAATGCTCCTGAGAATTGCTTTTCCCAAGACTCTATCTGCTTAGTCTTATCAGAGGATGTTTTTGAGTATCCATCTTTCGTACTAACTTTAGGTCCTTTAACGTCTAAACTGTTGTTTGCTTCACCAAAATTTTTATAACTATTTGAGTTTTCAACTTCATCTGCACCAGAAATAGAATTGATATACTCGTTTATTACAGGAAGTTCGATAGATTTGAGGTGTTCATTATTTTCGATTTTTTTATATAGCTCAGAGATCCCCCCCTTAACTTTTTCTATTTTGCTTAAACCTAATAACTGAGCAAATTTAGTAAGATAAGGTTTTGCTTTTAAATTCATCTCATCAACAATTGCTTTTAGTACATTTTGTATAAATGAGCGTTCTATTAAGTATTTTTCCAAGGCTTCATTTGGAATCCGACCTTTCAAATAATCTAAATTTTGATAGTCACTCTTTGTACTTTCAAAAACGGTTTTAGTATCAATATAACAAGGTATATAATCGTCTTTTTTTCTATATTCACTTTCCAAACGCAAGATTATTGTCGACTTACCCGTTCCTTTTCTACCAATAAGAAATGTAGTGTTATCGGACAAAACCATTTTATAAACTTGATTTTCTGGTAACAGATCAGTGTAAAGCGTGTCAATAAGTGATCGTTCTTGAGAATCTTTAATCTCAGCACGCTTAAATCGCTTCAATGAATCTGCTACTCTGTAAAATTCGTCCCTGTTTTTTTCTGTCAACATCGTTTTGATGACTCCTCGTCAAATTTATATCACGGCTACCACAAATAACCGTATATTCGTCCCTAAACAGTTATGTTTTTCCACACCACTTCGGAACACTTGCCCTTTTGCTTATCACTACTTTAAACCATAACTAACAGAGAAATAAAGAATAAACGCATTATCCCTTGTTTTCACCCTATATCGGCGAGCAAGTAAATTCGGCGTATCTACCTACGTAAAAAATAAAAGAGCCAGCTTCTGAAGTGCCCCCCAATAGTTGAACTATCCAATTACTAGGGGTCATTTCAGAAGCTGGCCCTTCAATCAAAAACTATGCTTACTTCCCCTGCCTAGCTGCCAACTTCTCCAACTGCTCGTCAGTAGCAGGAAGCTGATGCTTCTCTTTCCATTCTGAATACGGCATTTTGTATACCACTTCACGTGCGGCTTCGTAGTCGATGTCAGCGCCCTGCTCGCTTGCAGCGGCCGAATACCATTTCGCCAAACAGTTACGGCAAAAGTCTGCCAAAATCATCAGGTCGATGTTCTGAACGTCTTTATTCGCGTCTAGGTGTTCTACTAAGCGGCGGAATACCGCTGCTTCTACTTCGGTTTGCGTTTGCTTATCCATTATCTAATACCTCTAAAAAAGCGCTTTTCGTTATAAGTTGGATGTGAGGGTTAAAGAGTAAAACCCAACCCGTTATGGCTTTTAAAACCTAAAACGAAAAAAGGGAGCCAAGCTCCCTTTTTACTTATATACAGCTAACTAGGTTTAAAACCTAATTGGCATTACTCTGCGTTGTCAGACTTAGGCGCAGGCTTTTCTAGAAGCTCTTTAATGCTTAAACGTACACGGTTTTGGCGATCAATTTCCATAACCTTAACGTCAACCATTTGGCCTTCTTCTAGGTAGTCAGTTACTTTGTTCACACGCTCGTGAGCGATTTGTGAAATGTGAACAAGACCTTCTTTACCTGGAAGTACTTCTACAAACGCACCGAAGTCTACAATACGTGTAATCTTACCGTTGTAAGTCTTACCAACTTCAATTTCAGCCGTTACTTGCTCAATCTTGCTAATAGCGATGTCAGCTTTCGCACGCTCTGTCGCGAAGATTTTGATAGTACCGTCGTCTTCAATCTCGATGTTAGTGTCAGACTCTTCAGTAATTTGACGGATCATTGCGCCGCCTTTACCGATAACGTCACGAATCTTGTCTTGGTCAATCTTCATTGTGTAAATGCGTGGAGCAAATTCACTTAGCTCTTCACGGTGACCGCCAATCGCTTCGTCCATTACGTTAAGAATGTGCAAACGTGCTTCTTTTGCTTGTTTAAGCGCAATTTGCATGATTTCTTTAGTAATACCTTCAATCTTAATGTCCATTTGAAGTGCAGTAATACCTTCGGTAGTACCCGCTACTTTAAAGTCCATGTCGCCAAGGTGATCTTCGTCACCAAGGATGTCTGAAAGTACAACAAAGTTGTCGTCACTCTTAACTAGGCCCATTGCGATACCCGCAACAGACGCTTTAATTGGAACACCTGCATCCATAAGCGCTAGTGAAGTACCACATACCGACGCCATTGAAGATGAACCGTTTGATTCTGTGATTTCAGAAACCACACGTACCACGTACGGGAATTCTTCTTCACTTGGCATTACTGCTTGAATACCACGCTTCGCTAGACGACCGTGACCAATTTCACGACGCTTAGGCGAACCAATCATACCGGTTTCACCAACACAGTATGGAGGGAAGTTGTAGTGAAGCATGAAACGGCTGTCGCGCTTACCTTGAAGCTCGTCAATCATCTGTGCGTCACGCTCTGTACCAAGCGTAGCAGCTACAAGTGCCTGCGTTTCACCACGAGTAAATAGTGCAGAACCGTGAGTACGAGGAAGAATACCTGTTGCTACGTCTAGTGCACGGATCATTGCTGGGTCACGACCGTCAATACGTGGCGCGCCAGATAGAATGCGTGAACGTACAACGTCAGACTCAAGGTCGTGAAGAAGGTCTAGTACTTCTTTCTTATCTTGTTCTTCGTCTTCAGCAAGGATAGCTTCTAGTGCTTTTTCAGTTGCTGCAGTTACTGCGTCTTTACGCTCTAACTTGTCAGAAATCTGGTAAGCCGCAGTCATTTCTGCTTCAGCTAGTGCTTTAACTTTGTCTTTAAGCGCAGTGTTTTCTGCTTCTGGTGTCCAGTCCCACTTCTCAGTGCCAACTTCAGCTGCAAATTCGTTAACTGCATTAACCACAGTTTGCATTTGCTCGTGACCGAACATTACCGCACCTAGCATGGTGTCTTCAGAAAGTACGCTTGCTTCTGATTCAACCATAAGTACTGCGCCTTCAGTACCCGCAACAACAAGGTCAAGCTCGCTTTCAGCTTGCTCTTCTGCGCGTGTATTTAGAATGTATTCACCTTTGCTATAACCAACACGAGCCGCACCAATTGGGCCGTTGAAAGGAATACCAGAGATAGCAAGGGCTGCTGAAGTACCAATCATAGAGATGATGTCTGTAGGGATATCTGGGTTAGCAGACATTACAGTAACAACAACTTGTACTTCGTTTTTGAAACCTTCTGGGAATAATGGGCGGATTGGACGGTCGATAAGACGTGCAATCAGTGTTTCACCTTCAGATGGACGACCTTCACGCTTGAAGAAACCACCTGGGATTTTACCCGCAGCGTACGCTTTTTCTTGGTAGTTAACAGTAAGTGGGAAGAAGTCTTGATCTGCTTTGGCTTCTTTTTTACCAACTACTGTTACCAGTACAGACGTATCGTCCATGCTCGCAAGAACCGCAGCTGTTGCCTGACGAGCAATTACACCCGTCTCTAGAGTTACAGTATGCTGTCCATACTGAAATGATTTAGTAATAGGAGTCACTATTTGTCCTTTAATTTCAATCTTTATTTTATCGCTTTTAAACGCGGCGCATAGTATAGCCATGAAGTAGCGTTAATACCATGGTCAAATGCAGCTCCGCGCGGAATTTGTCGTGTTTTTTGGTCATTAACCGCTACCACCTATAGCACCATGACTATATGAAATATCTGTGAAATTTCAATTATTGACTATATTTTCATCATACTGACACAAAACAGCGTATGCTAGAACAAAAAGCGAACAAAGCAAGAACATAAATAAACATCTCGTGCGACCAATGCGCAGAAGTGATTAACCACAACAAGAACGTCTAATATTAGTGTGCTAAAGGAGATAACCATGTTGGTACTTCGACTTAATAAAGCAGGCATGCCACAAGAGTGGATAGATGTTGAACAAGCCGCAAAGCTTTACAGTCAAGATAAGGTGCTATTTGAGCTAGGTAGCGATGCTATTACGCTTAAGGGAGGCTGGAATCACGAAGGGCTGCAAAGTCAGCTTACCCTGTCTAGTATTATCGCGTGCGACGGCAAGGTAACAGATTTATCTGGCAAGGTTGCCCTTACTAATCGCTATTTGTTTAGGCGCGATAGCTACCTGTGTATGTACTGCGGCAATAAGTTTACGCCAAAGCAGCTTACCCGAGACCACATTATCCCACGCTCTCGCGGCGGAAAAGACAGTTGGACGAACGTTGCCACTGCTTGCCAGCGGTGTAATCACGCGAAAGGTGCTAAAACGCCAGAAGAAGCCAACATGCCCCTACTCGCGGTTCCGTTTAGGCCAAATGTGTACGAGCGCTTTTATTTAATGAACAGGCGAATTTTGGCTGACCAAATGGCCTTTTTACAAGGCCACTTCACCAGCCACCGAGAATGGACGTGCTTGGAATAAACGCTATAGCGCACCGCTAGTAGTTGTCTGTGCTTCGGGCATTGCTTTAGCTTGGTTTTGCACCGAAGAGGAATCGCTGTGTTGTGCATGAAGCTGGCGCTGCTCTTCTTTTTGCGCTTTGAACCACAGACTTAACCAATCTGAGCACATTTTGTGCTCTAGCTCGTGGGCTTCGGCTGTAGGGCAAAACAAGCTTACCTTTACCACCACTTTGGCAAGTTCATTGGTTTTAATCTCAACCTCAGGGTCGATGCGAATAAACTCTTGCTCTAAGTGACGTTCAATTAAGCCTTTGTAGCGCTCTGCTACATCGCGGAAATATTCACAATGTGCCTGTGCCCTGGCATGAAACGCTGGAAGCAAACTATAGGCGTTAACAGAAGGCTCGTTCACTATTTCAAATGAATGCAAACGGTAGCGACGCATAAAGTTAAGATTTCGTACGGTTTGGGTCACTAGCTGACTGTTAGGCACGTACACGTGTTTACCCGTGTAGTTAAAGCTTTCAGGGTCTACTTCTAAAAGCGCAGTCTTTGCCCAGTCCATTTCTACCACTTCACCAATGATGTTGTTCATTTGGATCCAGTCGCCTACCCTGAACGGCCGAGCGCCCAAGTAGTAAATGAACCCCATAAAGCACTGAATAAACTCGCGGGTTGCCAACACAATGGCCACCATAAAGGCAGCAATGGAGATTGCCAGTGTTTGGATTTCAGAGCTCCACACCATCATTAACACAATAATGATAAAGGCATTACCCAGCTGCTCTAGGATATTGATTTGGTTTCGGCGGTCTTCGCCACGATGAGAACTAATGCGCCTGATAAGGCGCAACACACCCTTTTTTATAAAGTGCAGTACAATTAAAAGTACTAGAGATGTCAGCAGTTTATAATCATTGGCAAAACTTATAAATTGATGCCATAACTGCGCGGGGTCTATCACAATCTCCATGTAAGCTCCGTCTGTACTCCGAGGGTAAATATTTGAATAGGCGAAAAAAAGCGCCGACGAATGTCAGCGCTTTTAATTATGAAGCATGTAAACTCGTGGCACAATGCCGACCAGTTAAAACATCTTTTTATTAGTCGCGAATTTGGCCTTCGCCATTCACTAAATATTTCTCTGAAGTCAATGACTCCAAGCCCATTGGGCCATAAGCATGTAGTTTAGTGGTTGCAATACCAATTTCTGCACCTAAGCCAAGCTGGCTACCATCAGAAAAACGTGAAGAGGCATTAACCATTACTACACTTGCATCAACTGCGCGTTGGAATAACTTGCCTTTTTCAGCATCTTCCGTACAAATTACTTCAGTGTGGTTACTACCAAATTGCGCAATGTGGTCAACCGCTGCTTCGAAATCGTCAACTACACGGATAGCGATTTCCAGACCAAGATACTCTTCACCGTACGCGTCTTCAGAAATAACGTCAGCACCATCAAAGTATTGGCTGCCTTTTTCGTTTACGTGAACCTTAACACCCTTTTCTTTGAATGCGTCGGCTACTTTTGGCAGAAAATCACCCGCAACAGCTTGGTGTACAACTAAGCCTTCTAAGGCATTACACACGCCAGTACGCTGAGTTTTACCATTTAGAAGTAGCGCCATGGCTTTATCTAAATTGGCATCTTTGTCTACGTAAAGGTGACACACACCTTTAAAGTGCTGAATTACCGGCACCTTGGCGTTGTCAGTCACGTAGTTGATTAGGCCTTCACCGCCACGAGGAATAATTACGTCAATGTAATCACGCTGCTCCATTAGCTCTTGCATTAATGCACGATCTGGATTCGGAACTACCGTTACCAGCGCTTTTGGTAAATTGTGCTTCTCCAGCACGTCTTGCATAAGCTCAGCAATGGCTAAACTCGTATCTAGTGCTTCTTTACCACCACGTAATATCACTGCGTTACCCGATTTAAAGCACAGCGCGCCTGCGTCGGCAGTAACATTAGGTCGTGCTTCATATATCATGCACACAACACCAAGCGGTATACGCATTTTCTTAATCTCAATACCGTTTGGACGTGTACCGATAACGCGCTCTTTACCCACAGGATCGTCTAGTTCAACAATAACTTCGATGCCTTCAGCCATGGCTTCAATGCGCTCATCGTTTAGGATTAAGCGGTCAACCATCGCTGCGTCTAAGTTATTCTCTTTGGCGCGCGCGACTTCCTTTTCGTTTACTTCAATAATTTTGCTTTTGTTTGCACGAATTGCCGCGGCCATATCAGTTAACACCGCGTTTTTCTGGCTTTCACTTAAAATAGCCAGTGTACGTGCAGCTTTTTTTGCCTGTTGTGCTAACTCTGTAATAATGCTCATTCTTTCTCCAGATTTGCTATGTGCTGATCAGAAATAATTGGCCCAGTCTTTTCCTCAAACTCATGGGCGAATTCTTCATTTTCCTGATTCGCAATGAAATTCAATAAACAGCTACTGTAATTCGACTTGGCTTTTACCAGTTTAGTACCGTCTTCTTTACGTACTAGAATGGTGTCGCCTACCGAGAACTCACCTTTCACGTCAATAATTTCGCTACTTGTCAGTTGCTCTGCGTCGCCAGCTAAAGAGGCGTCAAAGTCCCCTTCTACTATCACCTCGCCCTGCGCGTTTGACGTATGGCGCATCCAATGCACATTCTCTTGCATTGGCTTGGCGTGAGGTTTGAAATGCGTGCCTGGGTTTTCACCTGCTAGCAGCATATTAAACGACAGTTCAGTAAAGCCGTTAATAATATATGTATCTATACCATGCGAAACGGCTTTTTCGGCCGCTTCAATTTTAGTGCGCATACCACCGGTGCCTACACCGCCTTTTACCGCACCGCCAGCCATGTCATAAATGCTTTGATCAATGGTATTAACTGATTTAAGCAATTGTGCGTCGTCGTGTTCATGCGGGTTCTTATCGTACAACCCATCAATGTCTGAACAGATGATAAGTGCATCTGCTTCAGCTGCCGACGCCACCATGGCCGATAAATTATCGTTATCACCCACTTTCAATTTGTCGGTGGTAACGGTGTCGTTTTCGTTAACGATAGGCAGGATATTGTTGTCCAACAAGCTGAATATCGTTTCACGGATACTTACGTAACGCTCTCTGTCTCGTAAATCAGCATGCGTTAAAAGCATCTGAGCAGACGGAAAATCAAACAGTCTGTCCCACGTGGCAATCATTTCGGTTTGACCCGCTGCTGCCATTGCTTTTTTAACTGCAATATCTGACTTTTCTTGCTCTGGAAACAGGTGCGCGCCCGCTGCGACAGAACCAGAAGACACGAGTACAACTTGTGTACCGTTGGCTCTGCATCGCACGATAAATTGCGCAATGCTCAAAAGGTAATGACTGCTACAACCTTGTTGGTTGGGCGATATCAATGCACTACCCACTTTGATGACTACGCGTTTCCAATTTGGATGACTCATAATAAACTTTTTAACCTTAAGATTGTTGATTTGCTAATTCTTCACTGGCTTGCGCGAATGTTGCTTGTACGTTTGACGATGGGTTTTCGCTAAAGCGACTTACCACATAAAGCGTTAACGTACTTACCGCAAACCCTGGAATAATTTCATAAATAACGCTGCTTAACGTTTTACCGTCAGCTAAAACGGGCGCATAAATCCAGAACAATACGGTTACCGCACCGCTGATCATGCCCGCCATTGCCGCTTTCGCTGTAAGGTCCTTTTTATACAGACAAAACAGTACTAACGGACCAAATGCTGCACCAAAACCTGCCCAAGCATTACTTACTAAAGATAAAATTGTGTTCGACGCATCCATGGCTAATAACAATGCAACCACAGCTACACCTGCTACACCATAACGGCCAATTGTTACCGTTTGCTTTTCACTCAGCGCCTTGGTTGAAGACTTTTTATTTACCATTACGCGGTAAATGTCTTCGGTTAACGAACTTGCGCTAACCAGCAGTTGCGACGAAATTGTACTCATAATAGCGGCTAAAATAGCGGCCATTAAAAATCCACTGATAAGTGGGTGGAACAGCAATTGTGAGAAAATAATAAATATCGTCTCAGGGTCGTCGACAGCAAGACCAAACTGATTGGCATAAGCAATGCCTACGAATCCTGTTGCCAGTGCACCAATGATGGTCACTAACATCCACGACATACCAATATTTCGCGCTGTGCCAATGGCATTAACAGAACGAATTGCCATAAAGCGAACAATAATGTGCGGCTGTCCAAAGTAACCTAAGCCCCAACCTAAACTCGATAGCAACCCTACAATCGTTAGCGTTTCTAACGATTCAGAAAAATTGGGTACAGATTGATAAGCGGCGCTTGTCATTTGCGACACGCTATCGAACTCGGTAAACGCGACAATTGGAACCAGTACCAGCGCCACGAACATAATGCACCCTTGTACAAAGTCCGTAAGGCTTACTGCCAAGAAACCACCAAGTAGCGTATAAGACACCACTACACCCAGCGTGATAAATAAGCCTAACTGATAATCGACTGAAAACGCGCTTTCAAACAACTTACCACCTGCAACTAACCCGGCAGAGGTGTATAGCGTGAAAAACAGTACGATAATCACCGCTGAAACAATGCGTAAGCTTGAGTTAGGCGTATCAAAACGCTTGGCAAAAAACTCAGGCACAGTAAGCGAGTCGTTGGCAACTTCGGTATAAACGCGAAGTTTTGGTGCTACTAGTAAATAATTGGCCAACGCACCTGCAACCAACCCTATTGCAATATAAACCGCATCGAAACCGGTTAAGTACATTGCACCTGGTAAGCCCATTAGCATCCAACCAGACATGTCAGACGCACCCGCAGACAGTGCGGTTACTTGAGGGCTAACTTGTCGCCCTCCCAAAATATAACCAGAAATATCACTGGTAGATTGTCGGTAAGCAAACAACCCTATCCCTAACATCGCTATAAAATACACCGCTAGTGATAGGTAACTTTCCATTGGCATAACGTTCGTTATTTCCTCTATTGCTCTTCGAAAACTCGTAAATGAAAACGCCATTTAACCTTTGCTAATTCAAATTCAAAAGCAAATAATTAAATCGAACAATAATCATTAGAGCTCTAACAATATAAGGATCTGACAGAAAATTTCAAGTGCAATTTTTAAACAACATCGTTTAGCTGGCACTTATGTTTAAATTAGCACCAACCATGTTTCACAGCATATTACGTTAACAACATTTATAATTACCACTAATATTCAACAACTTAAAAACACCAAGTCATTTATGAAACAATTTAACTTTAGCTGAAAAGGCGCGGAAATCAGCAACTTTACTATCAGCTAAAACATTTTCATTAAAAATACTTTGTTACGCGCACTCAGACGAAATAACATCCAAAAGAAGCTTTTCTACAGGCAATAAATGGGTAAGTTGCGTACAATCTTCACTATGTAGCGAGCGAACCCGATTAATTAGCTTCTCACACGCCTTTTCGTCATTTTTCACAGTAAATAGTTTCGGATGAATATAATATTTCCTGCAAACGGTGGGAGTATTGCCAAGTTCTGCTGCAACACACTTACTTAACGTACTCTCCCATTTCTTGGTTCTGGAGTTTGCTATCTGTTCATACACACTGGGCAGGTTTGTTAGTGCAAATCGACTTGATGCCCACGTTCGAAAGTCTTTACAACTGAACTGTTCACTTAGTTCTTTGTGGATGAACGCATTTACGTCTTCGCTCGTTACGTCGTGCCATTGTTTATTCTCATCTTGATAACGAAATAAACAGTAACCTTGTTGTTGCGCACAGTCACAAACTAATGAAGCAAGCTCAGGGTCATTTACTTTTAGTGTTCTTGGTTTGCCGTGCTTACCAATGTAAGCAAGTTCAACACTATCGTCACACTGCGCTTGTACATGCTTGCGCCGCAATGTAGTTAACCCATATGTGTTATTTTCCTTGCTATATTGAGCGTTGCCAACTCTAGCACCTGTGTAATCGAGCAACAGGCACACCAGCGCGCAAGCTCTTTCTTGCGTCCATGTTGGCTGTGAAATTAATGAAAGACAGTGCTCACGGAACTCAGGAAGTGCATTACCAAAGGCAACCAAACGCTCAAATTTTTCTACTTGCTGCTGCTCGTGCCATTTGCTGTGATAGATATATTGTTTACGTCCTTTTTCGTCATAGCCGACGGCTTGAACGCTGGCTTTACTGTCACGGCTTATAAAGGTGTCGCGCCAATTTGGAGGAATGACAAGCTTTTTGATACGCTTTAGCACGCGCTCTCCTGTGACTTTTTTTCCACTTGCATAACGATAGTAAAACCGTTTATCACCGCAAGCGATGCGCCTTATTGATAGATGGCTATCATCAGAGTAGACGTTGCAATAGCCCTTAATCCGTTTCATTTATAGATACTCCTTTCCTTACCAGCTAAGTAAGACCGACTGTTAAGGTGCTGCTACGGCCGCAGATGCTCGCTGTGCTTTCTTAGTCAGATTGCAAACAACGGTACCAAATCTCAATTTATAAATAGAATCTACAGAAGAACGTACAGAAATGATCACTACACGCAAGTAACCTTGCCGCAAGCCGACGCTTCCACGGCAAGACAGTGATTTTAAAGGCCATAACGAATTTTCACGCTATGTGTAAAATTATCTCAGTACCGGCTGTTTGGTCCGGTAGCGGCGATTGCTAAAACTCAGCATATCGCTTCGAAATCCTTCTTTATTTCGCCTTCCAGCTTACTAAATTATATTTAACCTTCCAAAAATAACCATTAAAAACAATAGCATAAAAACGAACTTTCTCTTTTTTCTACTAAAGTATAAACCGCTACTTTTCTTCGTCGGAATGCAACTTGAATAAGTATGAACAATAGTTGTCGAGTTACCTATGCACTTGGGTGAAGCCGAACAGCAATACCCTTTGAAGTGCAAGTGAAATGGATTGATTGAGAGAGTCCAAGTAAGAAGTCGAGGATTTAAAGATGAATGTTCAAAGTTCGAAAAACGTAGAGTCAAAAAGCGAAAACAGTAATGAACATGAGAATTTGAGAGCCCATGTTGTATCAACCGGTGATTTGCAAGTCGCGGCTGTATTTCCGTCAAAACTTAGAGTGCAGGAAGTACTCGAGATAGTTCAAGACCAAACATCTGTTGAGGTATCTCAAGTAGAAATTATCGAAGCTGGCGACCCTAAAATGAGTGAAAAACTTGAACGTAACAGCGCATCCATTGGCAAAAGCATGTGGTCGTCCCACCTGTTGCTTGGTTCAATCGGTCTGATTGTAGGTTTAGTGACCGCATTTTTGTTAACGCAGTTTGGCCCAGCGCTTACTCAACAAAATCCTTTGTTTACCTACATAGCACTAATTAGCCCAGGCATATTCATTGGGTTATTCATAGCGGGTTTAATCGGTTTACGTCCAGACAGAAATGAGGTTATACAAACCGTAAGACACGCGGTTAGATATGGTAAAGTTGCGCTGGTAATTAACCTTAAAAAGTCACAGTCTGCTTCTAAAGTCTCGCAATTACTGAAGCAGCACACCGACAAAGTGGTCGAATCTATTCGGTAGCAAGACTAGCGACATAATATGGAACGCTGCTTCAAAGCAGAATGTGATACAGTAATCATAGCGGAGTTATCAATCTAGCTTTTCCAATATTTTCGAAGGGCAATATAACGAACTCCACGTTTATTGCCCTTCGTCGTTTGGTCGGCGTCATTCTGAAAGAGAGATTAGGCACCAATTGTATGGATTTAATATTTTTTGATTTAGATGGCACTTTATTAAATAAGTCTTCTGAAATCTCCTCGTTTACCAAAGAGACGTTGGGCTTGCTTGGTGAGAGAGACATTGCATTCACCGTAGCAACGGGTCGTACCATGCATTCAGCGCAATTTGTGCTACAAGGTCAGTCTTTTGTACTCCCTCACATTTATAATAATGGGGTGGCAATTTGGGATCCTGCCGGAAACGCGCTAACACTAGAAAATTTGCTCGCGCCCAGTGAAGTAAATCTTATTATCGAGCACGCCGTAAATAATAATATTACGCCTTTCATTAACACAGTGAATATGGATAGCCCAGATCACGAGCACGTGATTTACCATTCGTCGCCTAAGCATCAGGTGGAACACGATTTAATTGAAAAGTATTTTTCGCGCACTAAAGCGCGACTAGCGTCTATTGAGTCGCTACCTGCTAATGCACATATTACAAACATCAGTATGATCGGAGATGCACCGCTAGTCTATGACATGTATAAGCAGCTCAACACGCACGAAGGACTGATAGCGTACTCTGGGCCAGCTATCGAAGGAGACGAGTACCGTTGGATGGATGTACACCACAATCTTGCGAATAAAGGCAGTGCGGTAGAGCTTTTGCGCCAACAGTTGAATGCAAGCAACGTTATTGTGTTTGGCGACAGTGATAATGATTTAAGTATGTTTAAGCTAGCAGACGAGGCTTATGCACCTTCTAACGCTAAACCTTATATCAAAGACGCCGCCACTTCCGTCATTGGGCATCACGATGAAGATGGAATCGCCCGCTTTCTACGAGAGCGATTCTCACTTTAGAAGATGCTGATTAAAAAGCATCGTGAAAATGGTAGCCTTCAAACTATATGAATTAGGCTAGTTAATTAAGGCTACCACTCTATAGGCTCTCTATCTTTTAAGAATTGGCCATGGGGGCCGCCCTCTTCCATGGTTGCTAACCAAATAGCCGTATCTGCTCCCTCCTCGGGCGTTTTGGGCGCATCACTTCCACCCATTCTGGTATGCACCCAACCCGGGGTCATGCTATTAACGGTTACATCAAGAGACTTACCGTCAGCAGCTTCATCAACTACCGCTGCCATCTTAACCGTAAGCGCATTAATAGCAGCCTTTGTTATCGCATAGCACATTGGCCCTTTCAGTCCCTCGGCGAAGCTACCGTAACTAGAGCTTACATTGATAATACGTCCAAAACCTCGCTCAATCATTTGCGGTAACGTTTGCTGGATAAGTGTAAGCGGGGCGTTCACATTAATTTGCATTGATTTAGCCAACGTCTCAGAATTTACATCTTTCCATGGCGTGTCGTCTAAGATACCTGCATTGTTTATGAGGATATCAACAGGGCCATACACGGCCTCAGCTCGAACAAACGCATCGACGATGGCTGTTTCGTTATCAAGAGGCATCTCAATAATATGCAAATCCCCTCCCACAATATCTTTCTTGGCTTCAAGGCCGGCCTCTTCGTCTCGACACCCCATTAGCACTTTATAGCCTTTAGACAGCATTCCTTTTACTATTTCTAGACCTATACCTCTGTTTCCACCTGTAACTAATACGTTTTTCGTCATTGCCAATACACTCCTTGCATTTACGCTTGGGCTTGTTTTGCCTCAAAACGATTGGATAAATAAAAACACAGCGGGAAGATTACACTCCACACTAGAGCGATAAAAATATAAGAAAGTACAACGCTTGCGCCCAATTCAACCGCGCCGAATTTGGCGCCGGCGATATAACTAAGCGGCGCGAAGATAGCTCCAGCAACCGCCGCAACGGCCATTCGACCATTAAAGGCGGTTAAACTGTGATAGACCGTACCTGCAAAGGCTGCCCAAAGAAGACTTAGCCAAATTGGAATTGGCCAGAAGCTGACCAGCGTTTCTGTCTCGTTAAAAATGAACAGCCCGCTTAGGGTTAAAAGTGCATCAACCACCGTGCCCAGTAAAAATACCGTGCCCATTAGCTTTATATCTTCCACTCGCTTGGGCGAAATGGCTATCCACAAAAGGATTAACCCTAACACTGGAATTACTGCTTTATTCTGGAACAAGATGACCAGCCACCAAATTCCTTGGAACCATACAAAGTTCGCAACCTTTAGTACCGCACTATTCTTCATTTGAAACGCTCATATTTTCATTACCAAAGCATACGTTTACCGGTACGTGATAGTTCAACCCTATTGCGACAAAAGTAAACGAAAACGCTCCAGTGTAAGTATAGATGCATAGACTGTTTGCTCTTTCCAATTACAAAGGATGTGTTAATCGTGAAAATGGTGAAGTATTACGTACTTGGTGCATTAGTGGCGTTAGCACTAACGCTGACCGTGCCAGTGATATTATTAAAAGTGGTATTTGGTTGGATTGCATTTTCCCTTATTGCCGTAAGCAGCGCCTATTTGCTCAACTATCCAAGCCTGTTTCGCAAACGTGAGGATGGCTCAATACCATTCTACATACGCTGGATTTTTGTACCTTTTTTACTGGGCTCTTGGCTTTACAATGAATACGCACGCAGAACGGATAAAGTCCCTCCCCTACAAAAAATTGAGCCGCACTTATTCCTTGCGTGCCGCATGTCGGGAAAACACGTTAGCCTTTTAAACGAAAACAACATTGATGCCATTCTTGACGTAACCGCTGAATTTGATGGACTGGATTGGACGGCATATCAAGAAGATTACCGCTATTTAAACGTACCGGTACTCGACCATACAAGCCCCACTCCTGAACAACTTGTTTTAGCAATAAATTGGTTGAATCAACAAATTTCTGAAAAGAAAAATGTTGTTGTGCATTGTGCGCTTGGACGAGGTCGCTCTGTTCTGGTAGTTGCAGCCTATTTACTGGCCAAAAACCCTACGTTGAGTGTAGATGATGCATTACGTGAAATTAACCAGATACGCCAAACAGCAAGGCTCAACAAACGTCAATTAGCATCGCTACAGCAGATCAGAGATGGTGGCCTACTTTCACTACAAAAGAATCTAACCCTTATCGTTAATCCAGTTGCTGGGGGCGGTAAATGGGAGCAATACCGAGATGACGTTCTTTCTCGATTAAATGAAAAATTCAAAGTGACCGTGAAAGAAACCACACCTGAAGTAGATGGTAAGGCACTAGCAGATAGAGCAAAACAAGACGGCGCCCACATTATTGTCGCATGCGGCGGCGATGGAACGTTAACTGAAGTCGCCTCGGCTTTGGTCAACACCGACGTTACCATGGGGATTATCCCCTTTGGTACAGCAAACGCACTAAGCCAAGTGTTGCATGGCTACATTAGTAAAGTCATGCCTATTAGTACAGCATGCGACATCATTATAGAGGGCAACACCTTAGCCATAGATACCGCGACCTGTAACGACCACGTTATGCTTTTGGTGGCAGCAGTTGGCTTCGAGGAAAAAATGATTTCGGCCGCTGATCGCGAAGAAAAGAATGTAGGCGGCCAGTTTGCCTACCTAAAAGGGCTATGGAACGCGATTTCAAATAATGAAAACATGACGTTTAAAGTAGCAAAAGACAACCAGCCAGCTGAAACCTTAGAAACGCCGAGCTTTGTTATTGCAAACGCAGCCCCAATGACCACAGCACTTGCTCAGGGCGCAGAGCCGCCTGACATCACCGATGGGAAGCTTGATTTGACCTGGCTATTACCTCAGCCCAGCTCTGATAAACAATTCGCATCGTTAGCAGAGCTAGTGCTAAGTCCAGCTGAAGCAAA
>CETQ01051421.1_pt1 | contig 18416 bp, 10 predicted proteins | sample 531261 | NCBI WGS metagenome assembly CETQ01 (sample SAMEA2622376, study PRJEB7988) | marine metagenome | biome: marine biome (ENVO:00000447); feature: surface water layer (ENVO:00002042); material: "saline water (ENVO:00002010), including plankton (ENVO:xxxxxxxx)" | depth 5 m
GACGAGGGGGGCGGAATCGACGGCGGTGGGCTTGGCGGCGCTGGCATTTCATGCTGGTACTCAAAAAGAAACAAGGTGTCCGTGTCGCTGAATGTCAGCGTCGAACCAGTCGAAAAGTTTCTGGTCCACATGTCGTACAAGATTGGTTGCTCCACATCTACACCTTGCCCAGCGTAGTCAATGAGCGCCGCCGAGCTTGCGACCTGTTGCCACCCGTCGTGCGAGTTCAAAGCTGGAAGGCCCGCTTGAAACCACGTTCTCACTTTTCCCTTTCTCCAATAGTTGTCGGGCCACCACCAATCTCCGGCCACGAGGGTCGAGCCGTCGTCGCTGAACGCAATCGAGTTTGCTATAATGTAGCCCTGAATGTCGGAGGGGTAGGCGTGAAATTGCTGCTCGACCCATTCCGTTTCCGTTTGCCTAAATATGCGCACGCCGTTGTTGCTTCCCGAATTCAAGTCGCCCACCGCAAAGAACCTTCCATCTCCGCTCATTGTCACGCATTTTGAGTAAATTCCTGTGCCCAACCACCCCGACCCTAGCTGTGACCACGTGCCCCCCGAGAAATGGTAAGCGCGAGCCATATCCGCGTTTTGTCCAGTTGCCGCAACAACGTGTAACCCGTCGAGGCTCATGTCCACCGAGAACCCTAACCGGCTGTTGCTGCTGCCTTGGAATCGTTTTTGGAGTGTCCAAACGTTTCCCACAAGGCTGTAAATGTACACGCTGCCCTTTTCCTGACTCGTCTCTTTCTCGTGAGCGCCAACAACAACCGTGTCGGCAGTAGCACTTGCTGCGACCGAGGTTCCAAAAAACGCATTGTAATCATTTTCATAGATTGCGTTGCCAACCCGAGTCCACTGTGACTGTGTAGCGTCCCAGTCGTAAACGTGAAACGACCCCTTCTGGTGACAAGTTGTGAACCTTGCCACGTTAGTGCCCTCTGCCCCAACTACGACGCGCAGCCCGTCGGAACTGAGTGCCACACTAGACCCATAGTTTTGGTTGTAATTACCGCGGCTGCAGCAATCGCAGGCCTGGTTGTGTTCTGGTTCCAACCACGACGAACCCATTGGCGCCCAGGAATTGCCATCGTGATTGAACACCATGGCCCTTCCACTGTAATCAAAAGCATTCGCTGCCTCCTTTGCCAACGCCGTCATGCCAGGCGCACCGACGGCAAGAATGGTGCCATCAACGTTTAGTGCCAAGCCCAATCCAAAGAGTTCGTTCGACCTAAACGTGCACCCCGGCTCAATTCCATGGTCAACTCCGTCGCTTTGACACTTTGTCACAGTATCGCGCTGATCCCAGCCGTCGTTGTTGCCATTCCTCTGATACACCTTAACCATTCCAGAATTGGATTGATAGCTTGATTCAAGAACTGCCATCACCTGTCCATTGCCACTGATAGCCGTAGTGTAACCAAGCTTTTGGTGGTAACCAGTGCCCGTAAGAGATGCGGCCTCTTCCGCGTATGTGATGGCACTCCAGTCGACGTTGTCCATGGTGTCGATCATCGACACTGTAGTGTCACCATTCAAGGTCGCGGTGATTGCCGTGTTGGTGTTGGTGCTGGTGGTACCAAGTCTGGGTAAGGTGACTCCGTGGGCTGCGAGATTTGCTTTGTGGTAGCGGATGGTGCTGTAACCACTGCCCGCTGGCGCAACCATGTCAACCGTTTCGTCCACCGCGCCCAGCGGCGTGCCGCCCCACGACACGGCAAAGGGCGGCGGCATGGATGGTGGTGAAGGTGGCAAGGGTGGCAGCGGTGGTGGAGAGGGTGGAAGCGCCGGTGGGTAGGGTGGCTCAAAGTAGATAGCACTCTTGAATTGTGCCCATTGCACAACCAGTTCTTCTCCGTGTCCATGGGAGGTCCAATGCCGCACCCTGACAAACTTAACTTTCCGCACTGGCCATTCCGCACCGAGTGATTGTTGGTGGCCAATGCTTGATTGGTCGGTGTGCTGTGACCAGTCGTCGACGCAGTCGGTGCAGCCGTTCCACGGATAATTTTGGTAATGTTTACAAGCTCCTGGTACCGTCCACTGGAAGCGTGGCTGGTTCCTGCTGTGGCCTAATTTTATGTCGTTGCGCTGGCCTCCTGGATCTTCCCAAGACGCCCCGTTCATACTCGTTGTGATGCAAACAACGTCTGCTTGGCTGTTGGCGAAACCTGGTCTGGATATTTGGCGATATCCAGTTAACCAGGTGCCTTCTGGAAACTCGAAGGTAAAGTCGATGTACGTGTATTCACCGAAGCCGTAACTCCCACTAAACTGGCTCCCGCATTTACCGTACATGATCCCGTTGTAGTTCTTGTATTGTTGGGGCCCCGAGCCAAAGTTGTATGCCCGGGCGTTTGCCCTAAAGTACAAATTGGGATTCGAGGACCCCGCATTTTCACACTCGTTAAGGTCATCCCTGCAGTTGTATCTGCTTCCGCATGACTGGGCTGAATACGATTCACCGCATGCGCTTGCTGGGTTTGTCGGTTGACGCTTGTGTTTGTTGGTACAAGTGACGCCGTTGTCGGTTGGATACATCCATTCCGTGGGAGGGCCACCATATGCCAACGCTAAAGGGCCAAAAAACTGAAGAGAACCCATGGGGGTTCCTTCCTTTTACTACCCAGTCTTGTGTACATAGTTATCATTAGCGACACCCATTTTACATGATAACACCCTGTACCTCTAGATCCGGCATTCCATTTTGCGTTGTTACTACACATTGTCATATACGTACTTATCCAAGGGTGAAATACGTGCTAGGTGTAAGGAGTGCGCATGAAGCGAGCGCCAAAGGCCGTGTGGAGCGACCGCGACACCAAAATTCTCGTGTGGCTCGTCTCTTTTTACAAGCGTCGCCACGTGGACTACGCCGCCATTGCGCGCGTCTTTGCCGACCGCAGCGCCAAAGACATCAGAAAACGATGCGCGGTTCTGCGCGACCACGAGCGACGACAAGAACGAGAATTGGAGCGCCGGCGCGCGTGCAATGAATTCGATGTGGAGCCGTGCAACCCTCCCTTTGCCCACCATAACGTCTCCGTGGAGCCTCACGACGGCCGGCTGCACCCGGCACTCGTGTGGAAGGCTACCGAGTGGCACGACCTTGAGACGCTCACGCTTTAAACGCGGACCATGCACCGTATTTATTTATTATTGTTGTACCAGCTTTCTTGCGGGATCTAAAGCACTCCTAAGGGCTAACGCGGTCAGCACGCCGTCGCCTAACAGTAAACAGACAAACACTACCAGGAAGACGGTGGCCGTAGTGGCTGCGCCGGTCGCGTCATAATCCGCCTGACAGCTGGAGAGGATCTCCATGCTTACTCACCCGCACCCGGACCACTGCTTATCTGCACGACACGCTGGACACACGCGATAGCCAGCAACACCATCAGCCCGTTGGCCAGCAGTCGTAGTGGCTTCTCCCATGCCGACGCGTGCGCCAGGCTCTTTGCAATCTCGAGTTGCTCGCGCTCGTTGGGCAGGAGCACCTGCGCCTCGGTGCGGCCGTTGATGAGGTTCTTGACCACACTCACGTTGGCGAGGGGCAATGCCTCGCGCAAAGACTGCAGCATCCCGGGCGATTCTGGCTTGGTGTCAAGCCTCACGAGCACGCCGTCATCGGCGTCGCGGCGCGAGATGGAAGCGAGACGCGCACCGGCGTCAAATTCCTTTGCCTTGTTTAAGATGCGGTCGTAAATGACCTGGTCCATGGTGCTGGTTCCATCAGTTGTGGGCACCAGTTGCAGGCTTGATTTATGGAACTTGGAACCAGTATTTTGTGTAGTGCGTCGCAACTAGTTTTTGTCCACGTCTGCAACTCGTGCACCGTTGTTGTTCGTGGGCGCCATTGTTTTGCCGCATGAAAACGCCCGTACGACTCGGCGCCGAGGTTTACGCCGACCTGACGGTTGCCATGTCGGCAGGCACCCTTTGCCACTATGGACTCGAGCTGTCGCCCTTCACTGGAACCGATGCGTGTGGGCGCGTGCGCTTTGAGATCGGCTTGAACATGCACCTCCCTGCGTTCGTCGATTGGGGCGCCACGCACCTCTCGATATGCGTGCCACAAAACGTCGCTGGCAATCGCGCCGAACGGGGGGAGGAAGCCTGTGTAGTTGAACTGGCGCCGCTGCAGTACGGCGGCGAGCCCTTTACAACTTCCTTCTACGTCAAACAACAACCGAGCACGCGCGTGCACCCGATGCTGCAGCACGACCAGGTCGTGCGCTTCCTCTACCCCTATGACATTGCTGTTTTTCACGAATGGATTCTTGCATTTTGTTTGTTTGGACTAGAAGATGCGTAGAGACGCCCCAATGTGATACGCGTGTATCTTTTTGTCGACGTACCATGCGGGTAATTTCATTTTTGCCTCCCTGAATGTTCACGCGCGCGACACGGGAAGCAGCGAAGCCAGCCCTGCCTTGAGCATTGCCTCGTTGAGTACTCTGCGCCTACCGATGCAGTTCTGCGTTACGCTGTCGCGAAATCCGTTTTGATACTTCTTGGGCACGAGCGCGCCCGCGTCGTTGCGCTCAAACATGACCTCAACGTCCTCCACCCGCATCGTCTGCATCGCGTATCCGTTGCCCTGGGGCATGTAGTCCTTGTTTAAAAATGCCAGGCCAAAGTATACTGCCGCTTCCAGGTTGGAAAAGGCAACAAACTCCCACGCCGGCTGCTCGTTGTTACTACGCGCGTCCCACGCGGGTCCCTCGGCCAGATCGACGTACGCATACTCGTACAGGACGGTGCCATCGACACGCGCGGCCTTGGCAATGAGCACGCGGTAGCCGTAGTCCTCCACGTACATCAAGGCGTACGGGCTGGTGCCATCCGTCACCTGGAGATGCTGAATCACGAGCCCCGCGAGGTCCTCCATGGCTTCCACGCACACGCGCGCAGATTGCAATGCCAAAAGTCGCAAAGCCGTAATATCCCTAACATGACATTGGTCATGTTAGGGGGATCTGTGGACGGAAGGCACATGTCGCGACTGCCCAACCTGAGCACGCTCGTGACATCGTCGCCGCGCTCGTCTTGTAGGAGGGGGCCTGCCACTCGTGACCAAGCACCCACTGGGGTGATCACAGTTCCACCCAAGTGGATCCCTACCGGCATGCAACAGGGGGATGACGCAGAGGCACCGGAGCCACCGGAGCCGCCGGCGCCACCGGACCCACCGCTTCAGAGGAACAATTACGGTCCGGGCTCGAAGTGGGCTATTGACGCACTCGACCCAGAGCTACTCGCGCACCTGCTGGGCAACAGCCTGCGCTTTGAAGATCCACCAACAAACCCACGCGCCGGGCTCATACAGACGCCCGAGCACATGCAGCCACGGGAGGGCCCGGTGTATTACGAGACGCTTTGCAAACGCGTGCTGCAGCTGCAAAGCATTGCAAGGGGTACCAGGACCAGGACCGTGATGCTCCAGCTGTACAAGGACCTCTCACTCCTCATGCGGGTCGACAAGGTTGAGCTCAGAAGATGGGAGAAGGATAAGGACGACTACTTTGCCCGCATCAAGATCGACGTGGAGGACCGCTGCAAGTTCTTGCAAAAGTTGAACGCCAAAGAAGCAGCCATTGCGGGCGCCCCCCCTGAGTGGGTGATAAATCAAAAAGCAGGAAAGGTCCTCAGTGAGGGGCCAGTTGAACCTTACGATGCAAGGCTGGCACGTGCCTTGTGGTACTGCAAGCACGCGATTAACAAGGAGAAGAGCCTCCGGAACGCCATTCAGACCCTCTTCCGATGTCAAGAAGCCGTGCCAGAGTCGCAAAAAGCTTACATCAACCCACTCCCTGTGGTACGCTTTCCTACGCACGGCGTGTATACGCTCGGCAACCCGCCCACCACAGCCACGGCACTTGGACACTTCCTCGCATTGCAGCCATCGCAACCAACAAACCGTGGCAACTGGCGCCTCGATGCCATAGACATCGTTGATCTGATTGCCACTGCCGTTACCCACAATTTGCCCGAAGCCGTCGACGAGCTGCGCGCGCACACGCCAAACACTCAGAATGCTGGGAAAGTGGGCCATTTTTTGAAAACCGCCGTGACCTTTGCAAACCCGGCTCTCATGCTCGCGATCTTGCACAGGGACAATCTGACACGGCAAATTGTGCACGGGGAATTGCACCCACTGTACGTGCAGGCCGACTTCCTTAAGCGCTCGTTTTATGCAGTCGACTCTGCCGAGAAGGCCGCCCTTTTGTACCTGCCCTTTGCGGCAGCAGTGCGCACGAATGCCAAGGCACCGTTTGCGCCGGCGTACCCCAACCTCTTTGAGCCAAACCCTGACAGCTCGCACCTCGTTGCCAACCGGATCGCGGCGTACGTGACGACTGAAACAAACCGCCTCGACGACTTCCGGTACGACTACGTCAAGCGGATAATCAACGTCACCGTACCCAGCCCGTGGAATGTCGACGAACGCGACATGGGCTCGTTACAAAAACACCTGGACCGCTTCAAGGCCCTCGTTAACGTGGAGGGCCGCCGACCACCGACCAACGACGAGGCTACCGAAATTCTTGAAGACGCACTCGACAGGATGACTCAAGAGGGGACGTCATTTACCAAAATGGACACGCTTTCGACACAGCCGCTCTTGCGCGCGTGGTTCAATGTCTTGAAGGACCTCTGCTCCCACGTGACCCTACCCCACAAGAGGAAGCACCTGCTCAACAAGTTTCCGACCTTTCCCTTCCCCTGGAACTGAAGGTAGGAGCAAAGTGCTCGTAAGATTTTTTAATGCATTAGATATTCGGGGAAGCCACCACTTACTCAAATCGGGGACACCGATTTCAATCTCGCGGCGGAGATCCATTTGCTGCAAAAATCTTTCGAGCACTTGAGGAAAGGGCCAAGTGCTCGAAAGATTTTTTAATGCATTAGATCTTCGGGGAAGCCACTGCTAACCCTAACCGGGGACACCGATTTCAATCTCGCGGCGGAGATCCATTTGCTGCAAAAACTTTTCGAGCACCCGAGGGAAGAGCAAAGTGCTCGAAAGATTTTTTAATGCATTAGATCTTCGGGCAGAAATAGGGGAGATTCCCTTTCCCTCACAACTGGCCACCGTACCGCTCCTCAAAAAGCTTTTCCGCCGCTTCGATGATGTCGTCTCCCAATAGCAACTTAAGCCCTTGCATCATTAGACGGTAACTGCCGTGGTTCTCCACGTCACCGCTCTGCATCAGCTTGATGGCAGAGACGAGGGCAGCTAGTCTGTTCATTGGTGGCGTCTTGGACGTGTCGTAGGAAGTAGCCGCCCATGCCTCCATGTCCTTCCTGCGCTGTTTCGTGGCCCCCACGTACTCCGGTCCTAGATATTCCTCGATGTTGGACCCAAGGCCGCTGCTGCGCGACCTACGACTGTCATATATCACGCTCCACGCGCTTGCAAACTTGTCGATCTCTCTCAAGTATGCCTCCCTGGTTGCCTGATCTGTGTCCTGTGCGTTGGACACCAACTGCTGCAACAGGTCCAGCATCTGTTCCTGCTTGGTTCGGAAGTAGGATCCGCGCGCACCCATGACGGCGCCGGATTCACGCGCAATCATGTCAGCAGCGTATTGTTGTGCGTCTCTAGTGTCCAATGACAGCGTGGTCATAATGTCCGGGCGCCGTTTTGTGTCCTCTTTTGTGTATCCACTGTTAGGCATGAGCTCACCGCGGTTTTCTCGCCAGTCCGAGTCGTTGGTCGAGTCCTTGCCAAAAATCAGGTCAAGGACGTATTCGCGCATCCGTTGCAGGTGCGGGCGTATCCACACGTGGTTTCTCGCGATCGTCTCGTGGTGCGTTTTCAAAACATCGTGGACCCACGTCTCCAGCTCTTCGGAGCTGGCTCCTTCTGGCTCGATGGCGAGAATGCCGAGCTGCACCAATCGCATGCCACCTCCTGGCATCTGTTCCGCCTCTTCGGCTTCCGTGATTTTTGTGTACCAGCCAGTGAACATATTCGACGCAACGCCCCATCGGCTGCAGATGAGAGTTGCCATGTCGTCTGCGCTCATCTTGGTGCGTGCCAATCGTCTACGGGCTTCCCTACTGGCGTACAGATCGTAAAGTTTCATGTTGTTCTCTCCGCCTTGCAAGCTTTCTCGCCCCTCGCTTTGCAGGCTTTCAGCCGCACGCTTGTAAAAGTCAAGACGTTTACGATCACGATCTGCCCTCTCTCCTTTTGACGCTTCCACCCGCAAACTGTACCGATCGATCATGGCCGTCAGCTCGTGATAGCCCATCGTGTACGCGCACTGGTTGATGTGATCCGCGAGTGCCTTTTGTTTCCTCTTCAGTTGGGACATTTTGTTGTCAAAGATCGCCTTCTCCCGCGCGTCTATGGGAGGTTCCGCGGCGAGTTGCTTGTTCATATTGGAGAGCTGCACATTGAGACTATCGATCAGACCGTCCAGCGCGTCGGCAATGAATCGCGGCTTCTGCCTTGCCCACGCCGCCAATTTTTCGCGCTTCACCGTGTTTTGTTTATCAAGCAACTCGTTGCCGACATCGGAAACCTTGAAGAACGCGCACCACGCGCGCCTGGGAATCTTGTAGTAGCCACCACTCGTCATTTGTTCTTCGCCTTTGGGCCTGATCTCGGGCGCGCACGACGGCGGAGGCGGAAAGCCTTGCGCTTCATTGTACCGCGCGTGGTTTGTGCGCCCGACGAGGAGCTCACTGTTCGTCGACTTTTCGTATCGCTTCAGTATCACGGGCGCGTCGTCGTCATCGAAATGCACGAATGCCTGGTCGTAGCGCTCCCGGTGCTTCTCGTACCCCGTAAGGTCTCCCCAGCGCGCAGGCTTGTGCTCCCCAGCCACGCATTTGCGCAGCGTGCCGAAGACCAGCTGGTTCTTTGGGCGTGTAGACGGCAAGGACTGGTTCTTGGCGCCGCGCCCTTGGAACAGCACCGAGGAGATCGTGAGGTCGGCGTCGTCACCCTTGAGCCGTTTTGTTGCGTAGCCGACTTTAGTGTCGACCATGTCCTTGTTGGCGCTCCAAAGGGTTCCCCCCACCGTCATTAGCCGACCTGCGAGGCTTTCGTGATGCACCGTGCTCGTAATCAGCTCCGCGTTGCCATACTCGCGGATGAGCTCGAGCGAGCCCTTCTTGCTAAGCAGCTGCAGCTTCCAGTTTGGAGGCAGCGCGTGGCGCTTCATGTCGACGAACCCCCTTCCCACCAACTGGTACAGGTAGGAGAGGTCTGGCCCTTTCTTCTGCGAGTTAAGGGCAAAGCTCATGTACTTGGGCACGAAGAATTCTAAGCGACCATCGGTCTTCAGCGTGCTCTGCAACGTGAGCCCGGCCTTTAACATCGAGTAGCCCACCGCAGCGACCTTTACGATTCCGCAGTTTTCTTTGATGTGTTTCACCGCCCGCTGCGAGTCTGCAAACTCGCGGACGCACAGGCGCAGCGCGATGGCATTCATGTCGGTTAGATCCATTGGATCCACCAATCCATCTTCGGCATCATCGTCGGCCGGCGCCGCGTCGGGGTCGACCGGCGCGCTTCGGTCGCCCGCAACGTTGGTATCATCGTCCATGTCATCATCTGCCTCGGAAGACACGTCGTCTTCTCTTACCTCTTGCCATCGGATCACGCTCTTTGCCACCATTCTCGCCTTCTCTTTTATACGCTTTGCCTTTTCAAGACGGTTGCGGCGGACGTCCTCCTCGTCCGAATCGTCCCGCGCGTCTTCGTCGCTGCTCGACTCCCCTGCCCAGTTCGGTACCGCTGCGTCGTCGCCGTAGTCGTCGGCATACTCGTCGCCGTAGTCGACCTCGTCCAGTGCGTAGTACCCATACGCATCGGTTGGATTCGCTTCGTAGTTGTACACCTTGAGAACCACCCTGCTTGCGACAAACTGTTTCGCATCCATCTCGGCTGGTTTGTTGGCGCGCCTTGCGGCATCCAGTATACCCACATAGTCGTCGTAGTCCTTTTCGCTCAAAAAAGGCACGAGGGTGTTTCGAAGCATGGTGCCCTCGCTCGACCCTTCTGTCCCATCAGGGTCGTGCAGAACCTGGTCGGGAAACCGGTTCTCGGGAAGCGTAGGGTCGAACACAACGGTTGCGATTCTGTCCGACGGCGCGCCTGGCACATAGTCGCTCTCCGCGCACACGAGGCCCACATAATCGCCTTTTCGGCTAAAGCTGTACGCCAACACAGCGATGCCATACTCCCGCTTCAGCTTCTCCTTTCGCATACTCTTGAGCTCCTCAGGGTTTTCAGTGTATGCCCTTTGAAACCGCAGCCACGCGAGCTTGCACAGTAGTACGACCCATTCCAGTCGTCCATTCGTTCCTCCTTTCTCCCGCACGGGCGCCATAATGAGCATCGGGTAAAAAATGCAGTTTGGTCTCAAGTCGTATGCCGTTGCCGCTGGCTCAGACGGCGGTTCGTTCAACCACTCCTGCGCGTGCTCAAGCATGTAGGAAGCGTCACGCGTCAACGACACAATCGGCCGGTTGACGACGCGAGTGGAGTTGCTCTGCATCCACTGGCCCCGGACCACGTCAAAGTACCGCGTATTCAATCTATTGAACGTCTTCAGGTAATCCGCGTATGCGGTGTCCAGGTTGTACAGTTGGTTGTAATTCTGCTTGTACCTGCGCAGCTCGTAGCTCAATCGCATGATCTTGAGCATGGCATCGTGCAGCGTGCGGTCAAGCAGGACCTTGTTCGACAGGATGTGCGGGATCTTTTCTTCCCCCTCCTGCCCCTCCGGCGTCTGTCTCCTGATAGTCCAGTCGCGAACGTGGAAGCTCATGCCGTAGTAATTGGTCGTGCGCGCTCGCTCAGATTCGCCGTCCGTCAGACGGCCGTAGTATTTCTTGTACCAGTCGGCAGCGTTGGTAGCCGCCTCATCTCCCATTGGAAAGTGAGTTCGCGGAGGCGTCAGAAAGTCGGGCGCGATTGGGAAGCTCCAGGGCTGCAGCACAATGTTCTTCATGAGCGCACCGCGTCGATTACGGAAGCGTCTCAAATCGTCCGAACCAGCCTTGTGGTTCTTTAATAGCTCGTAGACGGAATCAACGCTGCCCGTCACTTGCCCCACACCAAACACGGGCAAGAGGGTTGCGGAGACGCACATCGTGAGCCCGTAGAACACCGGGTACGAGTTCTGAAGGTCTTCCTCGATTAAATCCACCATACCGACGGCGACTTTGAGCGCATGCTTGTTCTTGATCAAGCTCTGCGCCTCGTCGCGCACGTGAAAGATCCAGTTGTCCAGGCCATTTGCTTTTCTGTGGATGCGCCTACACATTTGCTTCACGTCCTCCTGTAGCTCCTGCGAGTAGATTTGCACGTGGGGCATCTTCATTGCGGTTTCCCACTGGAGCGTTTGGATCTTGGCTTCGACGTCTTTCAAGGGGATGGTCTTGTTGGGTGCCACGCCGTACTCCACGTTGGCACCCAGCTTAGACGCAAAGGACACCATCAGCAACGTAAGCGCCGACTTGCCCATGCGCGGTGGCGCGGCGCACATGATCGGTGCCAACGGAGGGTTGGTGAAGTAGTGCTCGGCATCCTTGTACGCGACATTCCAGTCGGGATCCATGGGCGTTTTGGGAGTCTTGTTAGTGTCGCCCCGGTAATAAAAGTGGCGGTAGTTGGCAACGTGCGCCTGGCGAATGATGCGCCGCGCAATCCCGATCTCCTCACTGCCCTCGTCTTGGTGGTGGTGCGCGTGCTGCACGTTGAGCAGTTTGGCACGGTACTGCGCGTGGAGCGAGTTGTTTGTGTCGTCTTCAAAGACGACGTTTTTGTAGATGCACTTGGCCATTCGGATGCACCGTCGGTACTTGAGCATGTGCGCGACGTTGTCCACCAGAGTGTCCATTGCAAAGCACGAGGTGACTGGTAGCATCTCGGTACACGTGCCGGTGTGCTCGAGCGCACGCAGGTGCACCACCACCAGGCGCCATACAAAAACGCGATTGGCCGGGCCCTCATAGGTTTCAATCTCTGCGTCGATGGTGCTCGGGGCCAGTGCCGTCTGCAAGTAGTCTTTGTACCACCACTTGATGGTGTCGACGCGCAGCTCCTCCAGTATGTCTTTGGACCATTGGCAGCTGGGTGCAAAGTAGGTGCACGCCCCTTGCCGCATGGTTGCAGAGTCCATCTCCTTCTCGACAAACGCGATCCACAGATTTTGCGCGTCGGGCGCGTCTGCCGTCGGCGTGAGAAATGCGAGCGTGTAGCCGTTGGCTTTGAGCACATCGTTGCTGTCCTCGTACCAAGAGTTGTCTTGTAGTGCAGGCAAGTGCTTCGCATGCTCACTGTGGTCGCGAAGAAATGGGGCGATGTGCGCATTGAAAGCGTTTGTCTGTTGCACAATCGGATCTTCTGGTGCCCCTTCCATTCCCATTGGGTTGTAGGTGTTGCATTGGCGGGCGCGTTGCTCTGCATCACCGTCTTCGTACGCGTCTATCTCGTCCTCCTCTGGCAACTCGTCACCCATCCCCTCACCTGGCGCGCTGTCCGGTGTCCCAAAGTACGGCTGCAGTTCCCACTGAACGAAGTCGTCATCTTCGAGATCATCCCTCATCTGGCGTCTTGCCGCTTTCCACTGGTCCTGTGTGATCGTCCCATCACCGTTGGGGCTCCCTTCGCGCTGTGCGCGTTCCATGCACGCGGCGTCTATTTGACCCCTCTCGATCTTCTCCAGCACACTTCTGGCAATTTTGGTGTTTTCTTCGCTCTTTTTTGGCATGCCCATTTGCGCGCCGAAGCCACGCATCTCGAGCACCAGCACAAACAAGCGGATTTCGAGCCAAGCAACCAAAATTTGCACGTTGCCATCACTGATATCCATGGCCTTTGCCATGACGGCTTCTGCCTTTGGAACGCTGGGCATGTCGTATCCGTCACCGCTTGCCAGTTCCAACAACCGTTCTACCATGCTCACAAATTTGCTTGCCAACCGATTTGCGTACAAGATTAGCTCGTTGTCGCGATTCGATGGCGCCGTGGCTACTACTGCGGGATCCAGATCATCCAGATCATCTGGATCAACAAGGTCGACCAGCGCACCCATCTCGTCACCCAACTCGTTCCCTTCGCTCTCTGGATTCTCATCGGTGCGATAAGTGTCGATTTGCTCGGCCCAGGCCACCTCCTTTCCCTCTGCTGTACCCAGTTGGTTTTCGACCTCAGCTTTGACCCGGCTGATCAATGCGTCACGCTTCTCCAGCACGGCAACTGCATTCCCATCTTCGGTGTTCATGAGATGCAGCAGGACGGAAATGTGAAAGTTTAAAAGGCCAATGGCACGTTCCAGGGTAGGATTCTCTTGCAGCGCGCGCCATACTTTGGCCATCTTCTCGGTCATGGTGGCTTCAGGTGCCACAAATGCCACGTCATCTTTGGAAAATGACACTCTGCCACTAGCACCCTGGACAAGGGGCGGAAGCCACACATCGTAAAAGTCGCTTGCAAGCTTCAAAAACTTCTCATCCCGCTGCGCATCTTTAAAAACAGGATCGACCAAAACTGTGCCGATCACGGATGCGCCCGGTGTCGGCGAGTTGGAATCGACAAGCATTGCGTCATAGTTATCCCCATCATCGTCGTCGCCATCACCAGCGCCATCACTGACGGGACTGCCGCTTTTGGAGTCGGAGGCAGACATGAGAAACACCCCTATTTGTTTATTCCCTTCACTACTGTCTACACGCACACTCTGCGTATATCTGCGACAGTTTACACAACGCGTCCAGATTGCACAAGAGAAAGGGGAAGGGGATGGGGGAGAGAGGCTAGGGTGGTTGTAGCATGGGTGAGCCTAGCTTCATTCCATGGTAGCACGCGCGGGGACTCACACACCCGCGCACGCGCGCTCACACAACCATACGATGAGGATGTATCGGTATGGTAGACAAAAATGTGGCAAGGCGCTACGCGCGATCGCACGGGCAGCGCTCCACCGGCGGCAGCACGCGCCGGGTCGCCGGTCGATGTGCGCGTTCGGGCTTGGGGCGCAGCGTGGGCTCGGAACGCACCCGCAGCGGCGGGCCTAGCCGCCGCGACTTGGGAAGGCGCGGAGCGTTTGGGGGCACCGCCGCTGCGGGTGCGTCGGGAGTCCACATCACGCCCCAAGCCCAGGCATAGTGCATAATAAAGAGAACGTCAAAATCAAACTTATCTCCAAATAGCGCACACACTTTACTGCTGTCTACTTTTTCTCGACCCGCGCGTCGAAACCCGCGCGCTTGAGGCGGGTGTGCAGGGGGTCTTTTGGGAGGTGTGTGCTTTTAAAGTCGTCGCGTGCCGCTGACGCATTACGTGGGGGCCATTGCTTGCGCGGCTCCTTCAAAGCTGCGTTTAGCGTCCTCTTCCATGAGTATTTCCACGTGCTTCAAGATTTCCCCGTATGTTCGGTAGCCCTTTCTCAGACTCGTAAACCCCATCTCGTATAAATTCATGTCCATGTCGACATTCCTGACCTCTTTGGCCATGTAAAGCAGCTGCAGCGCGTCGCCCCACCGCTCAGCCCCAATGTAGATCTTGAGCCGGAGGAACAGGCTGTATTTTACCATGTAATCTATGTGATCGTCCTCGTCGAGGTTGTCAAAACTTTCGCGGTACGCTGCATGCTGCTGTACGAATTCCCGAATGTAGTTCGCCCGTTCCTTGTCCAACCAGACGTCGACGTTTTTCTCCAGCTGGTGAAGCGCTTCAAGCGCCAGCATTTGGTTGTCAGCGTCCTCCTGCTCAGATAAGTCGCGCAAAAAGTTGAGCCACGCATCGTAAGCCTCGGGTGTGAGCTCCGCATCTTGCAGTGACTTCATGAGAAGTCGTTCGTCTTGCTGTGACTTCATGAGAAATCGTTCGTCTGCCGTCCCGAGCTGCGAATCGATGCGCACCCTGGTCAGCCGCTCGCACTTCTCATTGTACACATCCTGTCCGAATGCGCGTTCCGCGCCAATGCCGTACTGCAAGTTGGTGGCTAACCTGTTTCCGACGACCTTTTGATGGTCGGCCGGTTCCGACTGCTCACTCTCCTTCTCTGAGCGGTCTCGCTTCACGCCCGCGCCCGTGGCCGGCAGGCGGTGCAGGCTCGGAAGCATGGCGGTGATCTGTGCTAGAAATGGGTACTTGGCACCTTATCACGCCCCAAGCCCAGGCATGGTGCCTAACAAAGAAAACGTTGAAATCGCACTTATGACCAAATAACGCACACGCTTTACTGTTGTCTACACTCCTACTCTGCGTAGATCTGCGACAGTTGACACAGCGCGTCCAGCTTGCACGCGAGTACGCGCGCCAGCCGTACGCACGATCCCATCGACTGGGAAACGCGCTCTTCGCACTCCAGAGCGATGCGCAATGTCACGTCCTCCAATGGTGAGGTGCGCACACCGGACGCAAACTGGGCTCGCACGAGTGAGCACAAAAGTTCGGTGATCCGCACGGAATTGTTACCGCTGTACGCCTCCTCCAGCATCGAACGAATCATATTCACCTGCCACTCCTCGTCGATCTCCACTACCTTGCAACTCATCAGCAGCTCAATCTCAACGGGTTGCAACTCGTGCGCCTTCGCAAGTCCACTCCAGCCGGCACCTTCCGGGTGACTGTGATGTGGCGTCGAGTGCCCCATGGCAACACCCGTGGCACCCACCTGGACAGCGGCACTCACCAGTTGCAAGCCTGCGCTAGACCCATTGCTTCGGAAGCCTTTACAAGGCGCGCGCGCGGGTTCCGATGGTAAAGCAACGAAAGTTTGTCGATATGAGCAACGAGTCCAAGGAGCGCGTGCGCAGCGCCGTGCGCCGCTTCACCAAGAGCGTCTGCTCGGAGACCAGCACGTCGGGACTAGGCAAGCTGCGCATGCGCGACGCAAATGGCAGGCCGCGCAAGCTGTACCCGCACCAGGTTGTTGCCGCGCAGCGATTGCTCATCAGAGACAGCCGCGCGCCGTGGGAAAAGCGCAAGGCAAGCCTGCTCGCCATCCACGAGGTGGGGTCGGGTAAGACAGTGACCGCGATCCTGGTGCTCGTCGGCGTGCGCGTGCTCAACCCGCACCGCGCGGAGACCAAGACGCTCATCATCTGTCCGTTGAGCGTCCTCGAGATGTGGCACGAAACCGTGCGCGCGTGGACCACGCTCGACGACGCGCAGGTGCTTGCGGCATCCAAACAGGCAACGCTGACCACCGAGGCGGTGCGGCGCGCGAGCGTGATCATCACAACACCCGAAACCCTCGTGGCCGCCTTCAAGACCTTTGTGTACGTTGGAACCGAGCCAGAAGACCGTAAGAAGCCGCGCATGCAGCGCTTCAAGCACGGCGTGGCACCCACGGACACCAAGCGACGCGAGGAGCTCAAAGGAGCACTGCCGCCCGTGCACCCGCTCTTCTTGCTCCTGGCGGAGCCGCTGCCGCAGTTTAGCCTCGCGATCGTCGACGAGATCCACCGCGTGTCCAACCCGCTCACGCTTGGCGGGCACGTGGTGGGTATGTTCACGGGCGCGGCCACGTACAAGCTCGGGCTCACGGGCACGCCCGTGACCTCCAAGCCTTCGCAAGTCGCCAACCTGGCGCGTGCCATCGATGGCCGGCCCGAGTGGCTGCAAAAGGCGCGCCACTTCTTCACTCCCAAGGGCGGCAACGACCGCTCGCTCCGACGCAGCACGGTCGCGGCCTTTCACGAGCACTTGGTGGACCGCGTCGATGCGAGCTTCATCGATCTACCCGCCAAGCGCTGCCTGCTGCTAGAGTATGACCCCTTTGTGGGCCGCAACCCCGACGGCACCGTCGACGGCGAGGTGATCGAGCGGCACAACTCCGTCCTCGCGTCGGCGCAGCAGATGGCAAACAGCGGCGAGGAGAGCGTGATGTGCCAGTTTGGCGAGGAGCAGCGCGCCGCCTTCTCGGCGATCGTGGCGCTCGGTAACTTCGAGTTCTCGGCGCTGCTTGGCATGCGCGGCGCCAAGGCCTTTGAGAAGGACCCCGAGCTTTACGCCGCGGCGGCCGCCGCCCCGAGCCAGACGATGCAACTGATCGCGCGCGTCGTCGCCTCGCGCCAGGAGGCCGGGCACCCGCGCGTGGCCATCTTTTGCGAGTCCACCACCCAGCTCACAATTCTGCGGCACTACCTCGAGCACCTGGGCGCGATGGGTGCGCTCTTTTTGTTTGACGGCTCGCTCACCGCCGCGCAGCGCGCTCGCATGGTGAAACGGTTTTTGGAGTGCGACAAGGGGGTGCTGCTCCTCTCGGGCGCGGGCTCGATTGGCCTCACGCTGTGCCCCGGTTGCGAGGTGCTCCTGTCGGTCGGCTCGCTGCCGTGGAACGCGAGCACCATCGACCAGGCCTTTGGGCGCATCTACCGCATCGGGCAGGAGTTGCCGGTGGAGATCATCCAGTTTGCCGCGCGCCGGTCGGTGACCTTTGCCAAGCTGGGGCTGCACGCCGACAAGCGCGATCGCCTGGCGCGCGCGGCGGCCGACGAGGACTACTCGCAATTTGTGGACGGCGACACGTGGCGCGAGACGCAGCGCATTCTCGGCGCGTGCGTGCCGCTCGACGCGCGCGGCAACTACGTCGTGTCCGACGAGCAGGCGTTCAAGCTCCGGCAGTACCGGCGGTTGATTGAGCAATGCGACGCCAATGGCGTCTCGCGGCCGGCGCCACCGCCCGACCTGCCACAGCCGCCCGTCCTTGCCGACCGCGTGCAGCTGCCGCCCGTATCGTTTGTCGTAAACTGATAACACGAGGCATTTTTGCCCTTTAGAAAAGAAGCACTTTCCATGCTGCCGTCCCTCGGTAGCCTAACCGTGCCCACGGGCGTGGAACCGGAACCAAAAAAAATCAGGACACTTGAGACACGCAACGGAACTGGGAAACGCACACAGGTTTCCGGTGCACCTTTTAACTGCCACCCGCGCTTCTAGATCGCCCGAAAACATACCCATGTGGAATCGGGTCGCCCGATTCCACATGGGTTTGGCACCCAATGCCATTTTCTTATTTGCCTAACTTTCAGGAGACCGACATGGTCATGGCGCAGCTGCAAACCTTGGTGGACAGTGACAAGATTGAATGGCTGACGCCTGGAAAGAATTACATTGCCTTGCGGGTGGCAGAGGCATCGGCCCCTGTGTTCATCAGGTTCACTGCCATCACCGGCGAGGATAAAGACGACGACAGCAAATCAAACCTCGTTAAGGTCACCGCGGTCAGCCCCGAGCGCCACAAACCATTTATGATGGAGGAAAACGGGGAGAGCAAGGAAAACATGCAATTCCTTCACCGCCGCATCTTGAAAGACGGCTGGTCCGTGTATGATCGTCTTGCTTTTTTTGACCTCTACGAAGAACGTCGTCAGTGAATTCCATCTCCCCGATTTCTGTTAGCAGTGGCTTCCCCGAAGATCTAATGCATTAAA
>CETQ01029044.1_pt1 | contig 18362 bp, 15 predicted proteins | sample 531261 | NCBI WGS metagenome assembly CETQ01 (sample SAMEA2622376, study PRJEB7988) | marine metagenome | biome: marine biome (ENVO:00000447); feature: surface water layer (ENVO:00002042); material: "saline water (ENVO:00002010), including plankton (ENVO:xxxxxxxx)" | depth 5 m
CGTCAAACATACCATCTGTAATAAACGCTGAACCCCAGTGTGATATAAGCGGAGTAATTGTATTACTAATTAAAATTACACCACTACGTGCCGCATGTCCACTTGCCGGTTGTGCATTATACTGTCTAGTAGCACCAGCTTGGAAGTTTTGTAGTGTAGTTCCTCTTGTACAGTTTGTAAGTCTTTTTAGTGAGTGATCAATAGTTGTATAACTAATAATTTCATTATCAATATAAACTGTTCCATTGTCTGGGAAAAACTTAGATTCAGTTAATGGAATAAATGTTTGTGTAGCATCTATTTCTGACGCTAACATTCCCATTGCACCTTCATTTGTTACTTCATAACGTACAGGTAAGTTACCTGATCTCATAAACGCTTCTGTGTTTACGTTTGAGTTACGCATTCTATGACAGAATACAAAGTTACCATCAGCACCACGTGCCATCCAGTCAATGAAACCAGCACCATACCAACTGTATTGGATACCAATCATCTGCATGTATCTAACATCCATATTATATCCACTTTGTCCTGTGCCGTCCATTCTATCTAAGTTCCACTCTTCTTGTAAAACTTTTTTGTCTGTAATTAAGTTTACTTTACAAGATGCAATATTGTTTACACCTCTAAAGTCTGGTGTAACTGTAATTTGTGTATTAGAATCAACGTTTGCAACAACGTGTGTCATTCCTTTAATAACAATTCTATCTCCCGATTTGAGCTGATCTCTAAATCTTGTATTGTTACCTATAACCAAGTTACTATCAGGGGTTACTGCCACTGTACCTGCAATCTGTTTTGTACTTGTACGCTGTGCTACAGCAATATTAGTTCCGTCAAACTCCCAATAAATTCCGTTTTGGTCATCAAATATACCTGAACGTACAGTAGCACCATGCCAACCAACAACTGTCATTTGTGCCGCAAAGCCTAATACTGCTGTTTGTGAACCTAGTCTACGTGTTGATAAGCATTTTAATGTTCGTTCATCTATAATTTGTGTAATAATATACTCACCGTTATAACCTGCTGTCTCAACTCCAATAAGTCTTATCTTACCACCAACTTGAGCACCGTGATCATTATCATCTGTGCTTATAGTAATAATTGCACCAATGCCTGTTCCATCTGCTGTTACACTTCTTAAGTCATAACTTGGAGCAAATAGGGCACCTGTTGTGTACATAATACCTTTACCTGACTGATATCTAATGTACTTTTTACTCTGTCTAATTGCTTGAGCACCGTGTTGTGGTCCACCTGTTCCTAACTGAACACCACCATCATATGGTCTGTGAATAAAGAAACTATCTGGACGTAAGTATACGTTACCTTGAATTCTATCTTCTGTTGACGTACCGTCAAATTCTTGAACTGCTCCTGGAGCTCTTGTATTGTATCTAATCTTTTTACTTGAAGGAACATTAATTGCAATAAATGATCCTGCCGCTAGAGTATGATTATTTGTTCCGCTATCTGAATTTACATCTACAACAAAAGTGTCACCCGGTACAATACCATGTGCATATGGCCATTCAATTTCAATAGTTGATAATGCTTCAAAATTAACACTATCACTTGCACCTATAGTTTGTGTTGTAAAGTCTGATAGTGTTACACCACCTACTAAATTCAATCCGCCGCCTGCTACTGCACTACCTGTGATAGTTACTGTACTTAATCCGCCACTACCATCTTTTCCTGTAACAATAACTGTTGCATCGTTAGCAGGTGTAGCACCACCTAGTGTGTTTCCTGGTACAGTAATTACGTTTCCTATTTCATAACCACTACCAGTTGCATTTACTGCTATACTATAAGCACCCGATGTTCTAGTAACATCAAATGTTCCGCTTGCACCTACGTGTGCTTGATTGACTCCAGTTTGTCCTGAGAAAATTGTAGGTAATGCTGGAGCACTACCTGAAGCACTTGCTGTGCCAATAGCACCTGTTGTACCGTTTACACTATCAATAGTTATAGTACAATCATTAGCTGGAGTAGATCCTCCAATTAAATTTCCTGCCACTGTATATGTTTGTCCTACATGATAGTCTGTGCCGGCCGCTGTAACTACTACTCCAAAATTTGTTCCGTCGTTTGTAATATTAAATGTTGCACTTTGTCCAACAAAATCTACTAATTGTTTAGCGGCAAATGTTCCGCCGTTGAATGCTACTGGCACTGATGAAATATCTGCACCTTCTAATCTAACATCTGTTATTCCGCCTGATCCGTCAACAGACACTACTCTCAAATATAAATCATTTGTAGGACTTGATCCGCCCATATTACTACCAGCACAAACAATAGTATCTGCTGTTGTATAACCTGTGCCAGGTGTACCTGAACTTTGGAATGAGTATGTTGTATTGTTTACATTAATACCAAACTCAAAACCTGAACCTGTTCCACCTGTGTATGATAAGTTTGAACCGCCAAAGCTATAACTTCTTGTCTGACTTGGAGGAGTACCAATTGACCAACCTGTGTCTGGCTCAATATTTGTAATAGTTCCGCCACCTCCGACAGCCGCTACACGACCTACAAAATCATTTCCACCTAACGCTTGGTTTCCGTCTTGTCCTACACCACCTAGTAGGCTACTTCCTGTAATTCTAAGTCTATCACCTACAGCATAACCTGTTGAATCGTTTGGTGACTGTATAGTAACTGTTGTAAATCCACCACTTTCGTAATTAATATCAAACTGTGTAGAACCTATAGTACCACCGTCTTGTGTTAAAGTTGCACTTGGACCAGTATATGTAATTGTTCCACTTAATGCAGTACCGCTTATTGTTGCGGCAGTAACACCGCCAGTGCCGTTAACTGTTGTAATTAAAACTATTGCATCATTAGCTGGTGTTGTACCACCTAAATTATCACCTGTGACTAATAATCTATCACCTGCTTTGTAGCCTGAACCTGCTTGATCAACTGCGTCTACTGCATAGTTTACACCTGTTCTTGAAATTGTAAATTGTGCATTCAAACCTGCAGGTGCTGTAATTGTTCCTGTAACTCCTGTATAAGTTTCAGTATTTCTAGTTATTGGAGCAGTAAATGTACCACTCATACTAATTGTAGTTCCTGCAATATTGTTTACAAATATAGCATCGCCGCTTCCGTTATCAGCCGCTTGACCAATTACAATACCAGTAGTACTTGCTACTTGAATATCTGTATTTCCAATATTAATATCTTGTGTTAAGTTTAGTGCTAATGGTGTACCTCCTGGTGTGCCTGCAATAGCAGTGACCTGTGTTCCTGTTGGAAGTGCCGCGTTAACAATAGGAGCACCAATTTCTGGAGTATCTCCTGTAAATGCTAATCTGTTTTCACCTACTTGTGCCGCCAAACTTAAATTCATTGTACCATTTGTACCATTACTGAATACTGTAAATAGAGGTTGTCCAACACTTGCACCGGTATAAAATGCACCTTGTCTTAATTGTGTATAAGTTGTTGAAAGCACGTCTCCGTTAGTGTTACCAACTTTTGCTTTTGCATAGTAAGTAAATGTTGTTGCAGTTGGAATTGAATCAATAATAAATGATCCTTCAGCTCTTGCCGCACCAACTACAGCATCTTCAAGTGCTTTAATTGTAATAGGTGTACCTGGTTCAAATCCATGAGCACCAATAGTTGTAACTGTAATCTTAGATGCACCAATGCCACTTGTGCCTGCTGAAGCATCTGTTACCACGCTTAATACTTGTGTTTCTGTACCTGGTAATTCGTATACACTTGGATAACCACGCATCATTCCAATCGCTGACCATTTTGTAGGCTGTAGTCCATATTCAAAGTCAGCATCAAGCATACTAAGTGGTGGAGCAATACGCATACGCTCAATAGCATCAGTACCAAAATCAAATGGTCTTGTTCTTTGCTCTGGTGAGTCAATAAAAATTTGTAATTCGTCTGTTTCGGAATGTGTTGATGTATTATGTGTTAAGTCTAATATTGTAACAGCATCTGTTGTTTGTAAATATTTTGGAAAGTCATCATCTGAGTTTTCATTTGAATTAACTGAATCGTATTTTGGAACATATCCGCTTGAATCTCTTGGTGTTACATCATTTATTCTTGTAACTTTACCACCTTTTAATGCATCTGTAAAGTTGTAGATAACTTCAGTTTTAGTAGTGTTAGTAACAATTAGCAAGTCACTAGCGTCATAGTTACCTTGGAATCTAACGTGTCCTAATCCTTTGCGTTCAAATGTTGGTAATGCACTTGTACCTGAAGTCAACACATTAATTACAATACCAGAAAGTGTTTGTATTCTTGTTCCTGCTTGTGGTTCAGCGTTATTATCGTTAGTTACTTGTGCAACATTTCCTTGGTAAGGTGTTGTTTGTGGGCTGTTATTGAATACATGATTTACAATTAGATCACGTGTAAATTCTTTTGCTTTGATTTCTGCAACTCTGTCACCATCAACTTGTGCAACATCTTGCTCCCAATATGTATGCGAAATTCTTGTTGTTTCTTCATTACCTGTGTATCTTAAGTCATGTGCCCATGCATCAATATTATATCCTGTATCTCTTTCACATTTTGACTGACTGTATGTATAACCAACAAACCCTGTAGCATTATCATTTACTTGCTGTAAAATCCAAGCCGCTACTTCCTTTTGTATAAAATCTTTGTTTAGGGTTAGTAATGCCCATGCATTAGGATATGTATTATCATTTAAACCTAATCCTGGGTAAAACTTGTAATTATAAATCTTTTTCTTAGCCATTCTCTATGCTCCAAATGCTACTGCTAAGGCTGTTGCCGTCGCGTCTACATAACCTTTACTTGTTGCGTGGGTGCCTACAGTAGGCTGATTACTTAGTACCACGTTGTTAGCAATATTTACATCGCCTTTTACCGTTGCATCATTCATATTGATAGTTGATGCTGTACTATCTGGATTAGCCGCCATATCAATTGTATGTACTTTGATTTGTGACGGTGTATTATATCCAATTTCTACATTATCTATTGCGCCTGGAATAGTACCATGACTTGCAATATTTACTCTTCCATTTACAACCGAAAGTGTTGTATTACCTAGATAATTTACTTTGAAAATTCCACCTGTTACAGCAAGACTTTCAAAACTGTTGGAAACCTGTGTACCTGTATCATCATCTTCTACATCTTCTGGTGGTACATATGCAACGAAAGGTGTTCCATTAAGCAAAATATTTTTAACATCTAATGTTTCACTAGTAATTTTACCGTTAATGTCGACATTAAACTTTGGACTTTCAAATCCATTTTGTGCTTGGAATTTATCGTTTATAGTTGCCATTTATTTTTACTTCCTTAAATTGCACTTAACTGTTTAACTACAATAGTACCCTGCATTGAACTATGAACGGTACATTGATATTGATAATTACCGCTAATGTTTGCTGGTACTTGCCAGTAAAGTGTTCCTGATGTTTTAGCCTGTGCATCTGATCCTGTTGAAACTGTGCCATCTAATGCAACGTGTACAAGTCCATTACTGTATGCTGAACCTCCACTTGTTTCAATTTGGAATGGATGATTTGCTCCACTATTAATTTTGAATGCAATAGTTGCACCTGCCAAAGCATAAATTGTTGGGTCTTCAGTATTTCCATACTGACTAAATTTATATCCGTTGTTACTGTCTGCTGTTACGGTTAACATTGTCATTGCAGGATAAGCCATTTGATCAATAGTAAAGTTTGTATCAACCCAAGCTGTTCCGTTGTATACTAATGTGTTACCAGTAGTTGCACCAGTCAAGTCTGTATCTGATAAACTTGAAAAAGTTGGTACTGTACCGTTAATTGTTACAGTATCACCTGTTACAGATGTTGTTATATTTGTACCACCTGCAATAGTTAGTGTATCAGTTTTGCTATCTGCTTCTGCTAGTCCACTGTCTGCTTGCACATTACTAAATGCATTTTGGTTAGCTTCACCTGATAATGCATCACCACTGTAGTTAATTGTTACAGTGTCTCCAACAATACTTGTTGTAATATTTGTACCACCTGCAAGTGTTAATGTATCTGTTGTTGAATTTGCAGTAGTTGTTCCTGTGTCAGCATCAACAGTTTGGAAAATGTTTTGCAGTCCGCTCGCCGCCGGTGTAATAAAACTAAAGCCGCCTGCTCCATTTGTACTTAAAATTTGTCCACTTGTTCCATCACTAATACTTAAATCAGTAAGCGATGTAGGAATGGTTGGCTTATTGTTTAAGTTATTGTAGTTTGTAAAGTATGAACTATCAAATCCATCTAGTGTGTCAGCGTCTGTTCCGCCTCCACCAGTTGCTGTATCAATACCTGGTGCCCACTTGGCGCCGTCCCATTTAAGAACGTTACCAGTTTGTGGTGCTTGAGAAACTGTATCCACATCAGATAAACTATTGATGTTTCCTATGTAAGCAACTGATTTTAATGGATCAGTATAGTTTGCTATTGCTCCTCCACTTGCATCTAAAAGCATTTTGTGCCATGCACCTGCGTGTGCAACGTATACTGAACCGCCTTCATGAACATGTAGCATTGCACCGTGATATGTGCTTGTGCTAATTGCGTTCATTTGGTTTAACGTTGCGGCATGAAATGATACCTTGTTAATTTTTGAGTCGTCGTTTGGTACATCAAGTTCCATACTTGAGTTGACGATGTCTTTCAAATTTGTTCCATCGCCTATTGCACTATACAGCTCGTCAGTGTTAGCATTAACCTTAGTAGCACCTGCTCTAAGACTATCACCAGTACCATCGTTTGCGGCTGTACCTAAGTTAATTGTTGATTTTGCCATTCCTTACACCTTATCAAATGTTATGTTTGTATTATCAAAATACGTATTTGTTGCATCAAAAGTATTTATACCATCTGACTCCACACTGGATGTCTCTGCGACAATAGCAGGAGGAGTAAGCTGATGAATAGTTTTTGCATATGTAGCATGAAAAATTAATTTAGCACCTGCATATGTATTTGCAGTAGGACTTGCGTTTATTGTTACAACGCTTTGATCTACTGTTACAGACAAGTTTACTAATTCTTGATTTATACTTGAACGTCCGAATATATTTGCAACAGCTCTATCTGGTCTAGCAACTACAGAAAGTTGCATAATCTCTTTTTCATTTGAATCAAATTCAACTGTAATTTGATATATTGCACTGCTAAATTCACCTAAATGAAATTGGTCTACTACAGTATTATACTGTACACCAATCCAGCTACCTCTGTAACTGAAGCTAGATCTATCTGGTAGACTGATTGTATTATTAGGTCCTTTGCTGAAAAGATTAGTCAGAAATTTATTCATTGTTCATGCTCCATATTGTATTTATCGTTTTACAAAGATATGTAACAGTACAATTTAGGTTAAATCTACAAGACTATGAGCATACTGAATTAAATTATCAAACGTTTCTGTTTGCTTTTTGAGGTCCTTATTAGCAAATGTATTTAATTTTTTGCTTGTTTCAACACCATATCCTGTGCGTACAAGTATAGGTTTTGCTTTTGCTTTTACTGCGGCTTTTAAATCTGTTATTTTATCGCCTACATATACCCCATTTTTCCAATTTACGCCTACTTCAGCGGCCGCCCTTTTGAACATGCCGGTATTTGGTTTAGCGTATATATCATCTTTAAAATTAGTTGTCGAATAGTATAACCCATTTATACTCTTACAGCCTATATTTCCTAGTAATTCTAGCATATAATTGTGTACTATATCTACATCAACAGCATCACAAATACCTTTTACAATACCTGCTTGATTTGTTAGAATCACAACATCATAACCTTTATTACGTATCATTTTGATAGCTTCTAAACTACCTTCTATAGGTTTGAATTGTTCTGGCTTTGTAACATAAGTTCCGATATCTTCATTAATAGTGCCATCTCTATCTAATCCAATTACAGGTGTACTCATCTAAGGTCTCCATCTATCATCTGACCAGCCGTATATATCTTTATTAAACCAATCAAGTTCATATAGCAAAATAGGATCAACAGCTAATGTTTCTTTCCATTTGTCTACAAATTCTAAAGTTTCATTACTTAATTTACATACATAATTTTGCACAAAGTCTGCCGCTTCGTGTGTAAGCGGGTGTACTTCTGGTTGATGCATATGTTTGTGTTCTGGATTTGGACTTGGTACACTAGTTGGTCTTGTAGCAAAAAATTCATCGTCTGTACCAAAGTTAAGAGCGTTCAATATAGGTGGGCATGTTGTTTTAATATCATCCTTATATTTTTCTAATACAGCTCTTATGTCTTCCATTTCTAAATATTTGTTTTTTGTATTGAAAGTTGGAGATTGTTCTTCCCATCCTTCTATATAATTTCTAAACCCAGTAGAAATTACTTTACAACCGATCTGTTCTAATGCTTTGTGAGTGCTACTTATTAATGCACAGTCTCTCATTGTTGCCCACATTAAGTCTGCCCATTGCCAAACACTTTCGTAACGATAATTATTTAAAACAAATGGATTATCTACTATAGTTGCTGTGCTAAAGTTGCCTGGTGTGTGCCAACCAGCACCCATATGATATCTATCTTCTCTAAAAAAACTAGACCATTGTAATAAAATAGTATCTTCTTTTGTAAATTTATGTTCTGTATTTGCTTCCCATAACCTTGTAGCGATATATTGATTACCTGCACCACTACGCCCCCAATTCTCTGCAACAGTTATACCTTCTGATTTATGATTGTGTAATATAATATCTGCCCAGGTGGGGTAGAAATATTGTGTTAGACTGCAACCAAACGCAAATGTTCTCACGTTAATCTCCGCAATAATTGTATCATCATTTTATGCGGTATAGTTTTAGTTCTATCAAATTGTATCTTATGTTGTATTGCATTTTCAACATGCTGTTTTGCACCTTCAGGCAAACTTTCATATTGTTTTGCAATACTTTGATTATTAAATAATCCTAGTCCGTGCATGACTATTGCAAAATTATATTCGTTGAACAAAACTTTTTTAGTATGAGCAGTCATGTCATCAGCAATAGGCATCCTATCTTTCCACATTCGTAAATTTTTTTCTAATGATTCTGGTAATGGCATTTTAGAAACTGCTTGCCAAAACGGTGTATCTTTTCTATCAGTTATATAATGTAAGGCAATAAAGTCTCTAATGTTATCCATTATACTGTTAACTTCTAGATTATATCTGTCTATTGCTTCTTGATTATAATTTATAAGTCGTTGTGCTAATAAAAAACTTTGGTTAATACTTGTGCCTATAGAACTTGCTTCTAATGGTTCAACAAAACTAGCACTAAGACCTATTGCACATACATTTCCTATCCAAGATTTATCTAATGCTCCTGGATCAAATTTAATATTCTTTCTTACTTCAACTTTATGACCTAGATAGTCTTCAACTTCCTTTTGTGCTTCTTCTGCTGTAATAAAGTCACTATCAAAAATATATCCGTTGCCTTTACGTCCTTGAACAGGAATACGAAACATCCAACCAGCATTCATTGCTTTTGCTAATGTCCATAATGGCAATTCTTCTTCTTCTGGTGTTGGAAATACAATAGCTTCTTTCATTTTTAGATATTTGCTATAACTTTGCCATTCAGCACCAAGTTTTCCAATTAATAATCTAGCAAATCCTGTGCAATCAACATAAAAATCATATTCATACTTGTCAGTTTCACTCTTAATGTAATCAATATTGTTCCATTCACTAACAACTACTTCAGTAATTTCGTCATCAATTACAGTACAGCCCATTTCTTCAGCTTTGTTTGTTAGAAAATTGTTTAACATTTCTGTATTGAAATGGTATTGGCTTACACCTGTGTCATTAGGACGTTCCTCCATAAATTTGTTGAAAGGAACATTATTGTCCCATAAGTAATCTCCTGTCATATCTCTTGGGTCAACATTTTCCCCTATTAATTTTGCATAAGCAATAGGCATTCCCATTTGTTCCGCTACAAATGGATCATGAACATTTTGTAAATAAGGCTTAGTAGCCCAATCTTCAAACATAATACCTGTTTTGAAAGTTGTTCCACACTTATTAATTAGGTCAGCAGTCTGTATGCCAACAAAATCCATAAATGCTGACCAATGTTCAGTACTACCTTCACCTACACCTATTGTTCCAATTTTTTTAGATCTTAAAATATCTATATTGAAGTGAGGGAAACTTGTTTTTAATATTAGTGCAGACACAAATCCTGCTGTGCCACCACCTACTACTACTATTTTCACGTTTTCTCCTAATGGTCTAATGTGTACCATCCGCTTATAATATACTTAACACCTTTATATATAGGATTACCTCGATGTGGATGGGTAAAGTAAGCAGGAAAGATTGCTAATTTGCCTGGCTCTGGCTTTACCTTATGTCCTTGATATAAGAATTCTGTTTCGCCTCCTTCTTCTACCCCGTTTAAGTAAACAGTATATGCAAGTACCCTGGTGCTGGTAGGTACATCAGCATTTTCACAGTGCCATGCGTGATATCCTTGATGCGGTTTCGTCTTTTGAACACTCATACCTTTTGCTGTATGTTGAAATAGTAGTCCTAGACTTTCATATTTTGTTTTATATTTCTCTAAATAAGTTTTGTTTAGTGTTTCAAAAAAGAATTTACATAAATCTTCATCAGCATGGTAATGGCTATTGTGATTTGCCCAGTCCATGTATATACGTTCATCTTGATTTCTGTCTATACCTTGTTGTTGTATTGCTGTCATTTGCATAGCAGACAATTCTTCAAAGCGTTTAATTACTTGCTTACACCAATCAATAGGAAAGATGTTATTGTATACTTCAACTCCGTCATAATTTCCTTCCATATTACCTCCTATATAAAAAATTGTTGATTCAATCTATAGTTATCACCAACAAACATTCCTTCTTTAACATATGCACTGTGCAGTATTGCTTGATTGTATAGTATCATACGATTAAATTGCATTGGAACCATACCAATCATTTCCCAATCATGTATACTGTCATTAATATATTTTGTTACAGGCATTGTACCTTCTACATCATAAGTATGAGTAACAGTAGGATCACTATAAAATGTTTTTCCACCAAAGGTATAGAAACTTGTACCACCTGCACTTTCATTTTGATCATTTAAATATATTGTTGATGCTAAATTTACTCCACTTGTATTATCCATATGTGGACAGATAGGTGGTAGTGTCTCTGTTTGCATAACATTAACCATAAATGTTGCATTCATAAAACTTCTTTGCATGTATTCGGGATCCCACATACGAGTTATTTCAGGAAAATATTGTCTTGCTAATTGATCGTATATCCATGCCATACTATCTAACTCATAAAAAGCATTTATTCTGTATGCAGGATTGTTTCCTCTTATTCTTCTATTACGTGATGCTGGAATGTTAAGAGCAAGTTGCCTTACATCATAAGGATTTTTATAAAAGTTGTCAACTACAACAATAATATCTTTGTTTGGACCTACTTGTTGTAGGTTTACATCGTAGTCAGGGTTAATTTCAAAAATAGTATCTTCATTAATTGTATTTTTAATCATCTTGTTTCTCCGACAACACAAAATTTGCACTAATAGTTGATCTAATTTGATCACTTGTATTGCTTGATACATAATGTTCTAAATTACTAGGAAAGAATACTATATCTCCTTCCTCTAATGGCGGTGTAACTCTATTATTATATCTAAAAGGTTGTGTTGATAATGCTGGCAAGCCTGATTGATGTAAAAAGTCATAGGCTTTATTATAAAAAACAAAGTTGCCACTGTCTTTTGGTGTGTTCATCATATAAGCACAACTTATCTGAGCTACACCTACGTGATTATGCACTTCTTGATAATGTCCTGGCTTATATCTATTAAGCCAACACTCTATTCGATAGTCTAACTTGATATCTATACTATAATTTTCAAGATATTCATTAAGTCCTTCTACTGCTGATCTAATAAATGTCTTAAAAGGCAAGTTTGTTGCATCTGGATTGCCGTATGTAGTGTCAACTGGACTGTACCAAGTAGTAACTTGCTTAAAGTATTCATCATTATCTAATACTTCAGCAAAATCCTTTTGTACTTGCTCGTGTTCAGCTAATTTAATCTTATAAACAGGTATAGAATATAAGTTTACCAACATTAGTTCTTCATTTCTATCAACTTGCCATACTCTGGTAAGTAACAGTACTCCATTTCACTGTTGTAAAGTGTACGTACAGCATCATCTAATGTTTCAACTAATGGTTCGCCGCCTAGATTAAAACTTGTATTAAAAATAATTGGTACTCCAGATGCTTTGTAGAACTCTTCAATCAATTCATAGTAATGTTTGTTCTGTTCTCTTGTGACAGTTTGAATCCTACACGTACCATCTACATGAATTATACTAGGAATCTTTTCTGCAACACCTTCTTGGCAGTCCATTGCGTACATCATGTGTGGACTTTGCTCTAATCCACGCATATCAAACCATTCATGTGCGTGTTCTAGTAGTATTGTACCAGCAAAAGGTCTAAAGTACTCTCTACGTTTCACTTTATTAACAAAATCCTTGCCATCTTCAAAAGTAGGATCAAAAAGTATGCTTCTATTACCTAAAGCACGTGGTCCGTTTTCACTTTTTCCTTGAAATACTGTAACAATATTTTTGTTTCTAATTATTTCTACAACTTTTGCGTTATCTGCTTCAACAACCGAAGCTCCATACTTACTTGCAGTGTTTTCTATTTCTTCATCACTGTAACAATATGCAAATCCTTCATATATTGTTTCTGCATATGGTCGTACTTTTGCATTTTTTGATGTTTGATGATATATTAACATTGCCGCACCCATTGCTGTACCTGCATCGTTACTTACTGGTTCAACATATAACTTAATACCTTCTTTGTTAAGTTTATCTAAGTACCAATAGTTTGCAACACAATTTAAAGCATAACCTCCACTCAAAACTACATTTTTATTACCAGTCATTTCAACTGCTTTCATTATAAGTTTTAAAACTTGTTCTTGTGAACCTTCTTGTACTGCATATGCTAAATCTCTTCTATTTTCTTGAGTAGTAAGGTCGGTTTTGCTGTCTATTACGTCTTGTTGTGTTTGTAAATAATCATATTTTGCTTCATTTACTAAAGCCGCATTAGGATATGTAGGAATAATAACACTTCTATCAGAAGATGTCCACATTCCTCCGTGTCCATCTGTATAAATTGGTGGAATTTTAGGGTTAGGCTTTCCATAAGGTGCTAATCCCATAGTTTTTCCTGCTTCGATAGGTTGAAATCCGCAATATTGTGTTACTGCTTCGTATGCTTTTACAATTCCTGCGGCGTCATCTAATACTAATTCATGAAATCCTTCTTCTCCTTCACGATCCGATGGAATATATGGAATACGTGTACCTGGATAAGGACCATTTCCGCCTTGATGCTTGTACAAAGTTTTAAATGCATCTGGATATGCACAACTAAAAATACTTTCACATTCCCATGTCATATATTCTTCATTGAAAACACCCATATTGATGTTCATAGGAATAAATGTACCTGCACCATCAACAATAACACTAACTGCTGTTTCAAATCCTGAACGGTAAAATGCACATGCCGCATGTAACTTGTGATGTATATGACTCAAATCAATTACTTGTCTATGATTATGTTGTCCGTCTGGTGTATAAGCATTATCGTTTCTATCAATTAATCCTAGCTTTCTTGCTAGTCCTGTATACATATCTCCTCCACTGAAGTCAATTCTACTAGACTCTGCTAGTGGTTGTGTATGTGCTACAACAAGATAATCTAATTTATCTGTGTAATCTAAAAATTTTGTCATTGCGGCAAGAGGTCCGCCATCGTATTTTTTGCGAGTTAGGCGTTCTTCTTCAATTGAAAACACAATTTCACCGTCTTTTAGAAGAACTGCTCCACCGTTGTGTCCTCTTGTAATTGCTCCAATCCACTGTGTCATACTTTATTTTCCTTTATATATTTTAATAACCTATTTTTATACCTTGCGTTGTTAAATGCATCATAGCATTCTTGTAAAGGCGTTGGTAAAAAGCGTTTTGCTTTTAAATTTTTATAACCTAAGCACTGCATTACTGGTCCTGTTTTAGAATCAAATAATTTAGCACTATCAAATCTTACCATTTTAATTTTTTCTGTTGTGTTAAATTTAAAATAACACAAAGTATCTCCTCTTGTAATATCAATTTCGTTTTCATTCTTCTTAAATTTAAACGCAGGACGTACAGGTCTGATCCAACTCGATATATTGTATGTACCTGATATTCCCATAGTTACTGACGAGAACTGAGTTTCTTCGTAATATGGATGTAACTGTGTCATTGTTAAAGGTTTATCAGCAAAAAATAAAAAACAAGGATGATCTAATTGATGTACATGTTCATCATTTGGCCCTCCAATATAGTTCATTAAAAAATTTACATCAATATCATACTTACTTGATGCTTGTTGATTAGCATAGTCAAATTTAATATGAAAATCTATAGGACTTTTTGCTCTAAAAGTATTTTTTGCTTCATCAACAATAGCAGGACACATTCCTGCTCCTAATCCAAAAAATTCTCTGGCGTTTATATCCTTATATATTGTTTCTGGCTCGTAATATTTAAGTTCAGAAACAAATTCTTGATTATCTGGAACATTAATTACTGGAGACCAATATACTTTTATCATTAATCTATCTCTACTTCGTATGTAAAGTCGACTACAAATGCTCTACGTTCTTGTAAAGTTGGATATACACCGTGATATACCTTACCGTCCATAATAACTAAGTCACCTGCTATGCATTTTATCATATCACTTACAAGTTCTCCGGTTACAGGGTTCATTGTAACTGCTTTTAATTTTCCATTTAGCGGTGTTTGTGTATCAAGAGGTAGTGTATCAAGGAATAACACACATGTCATTGTACGTTGACCTCTATCTTCATGTGTATGTAATCCACTAAATGCGTTTTCTGGGTATGTCAGCCACCAACATTTTTTAAATTGTATATTTTTAAATTGAAATTTTGCTATACTATCTTTAATAAAATCTAAATAGTCTGTAGATTTATATGGCCAAGCAAAATCATCATCATATTGTATAATAGCCCCTCCATAATCTACATGTTGATTTTTTGGGTGATCAAACAAAGGTAAAAATTTCCAATAATCTTTATATTTGTCTTTACTAATCCAATAATCTGGTATACGTCCATGATGACACAAGAACCAAAAATCTGTGTCTCCTTGATACATGCTGTTTAAATCCATTATGTTATAATACTTTCATAATCAAAATCGCATACAAATACATGTCTATCTTCTAGTGTAGGATATGTTCCGTGAAATACTTTACCGTCCATAATAACTACTCTACCTGCAATAGGTTTGTGTTGTAAATAATTAATTGTGCTGTCGGGTGTTGGCTGTAAAGTTGTTAAACTTCCTGCTAGTGGATAATCTATACTAGGCTTAGGAGTATCTAAAAACAAAACACTAGTCAATTGCTTGCCAGGTTGATGACAATGTAAGCCACTATATGCACCAGGTACATATTTTACTCCCCATGCTTTTTTAAATTTGCCTACTTTAATTGGAACATTTTGTAATTGAAATTTAATCCATGCATGATAATCTAATTTTGGGTCAAGATCGTTTGGGTATGCCATATTGTTTTTATAATACAACATTCCGTTGCCATAGTCAATATGTCTATCGTCATATTTTTCAAATAAAGGTAAAAACTTTTTAAAGCCTGCATAATATAATTCGTCTACTACCCACGTATCAATAGATTTGACTGCTTGTATCTGTGGATTGAACATTGTATCATACATGTCATTTAAAAATGCCGCAGGATTTGATTTATCTAAACGTTCATTTGACATTTCATTGTCCAGTTCTACCTAAAATTTGTGCAGGCTGATTTGCGTGTGTTACTCCTTTTTCATGTACAACGCCGTGTGTCGGACACACTTCACCTTGTTGTTCTTGGGGTTTGAACGTTCCTGTATAAGCCCGAGGTTTACCAAGCCTTTTTCTAGCACTTGCAATAATTTTTTTAAAACTTTCATCATTTAATTCCATTACTTCATCATTGAATCTTTCAATTTCTTCTTCCATTGTTAATCTAATAGGACTAAACTTACGTTTGCCTTCTCCTAGATCTATAATATCAAAGTCAGGACTATTAGGATAAGAAATATTAATAGGATATGTACTGCCAATTACACTTGTACAAGTTGTTCCTAATGCTTTTGCCATGTGTTGTCCTAAACTATCACAACCAATAAAATGGTCTGCAATCTGTATTACACTTGACCAAACTCTTACATCTGGAATTTGTGGAACTGCAACAGGAACTTTTGGATTTTCTTCAATCACAACAGGAAATTCGCTCATAATTATTACAGCATAATCTTCACGCAAATCTTTACAAATGCTTATAACATCATTTAGATGAAAACTTCTTGAAGTCCCGTCAATAACAAAGTCTCCCATATTTTCTGCTGTACGGCCAAAAGGTTGAAATACCACAACTTTGTCTTTGCCAGTTACTGATTTTATTTCTTCTACTATTTTGTATCCTTGTACCAATTCATGTTTATTCATATGAATAGTTGGATCTGGTAAATCTCTTACACCTTTATTATTAATAGCAATATCAAATGCTTGAGCTAAACTACATTTTTGGTTGTAATATTCCCATACTCTATATGGTTCAGGTGTGATGCAATCTCTATCTTTGATGTAATCTTTGAATAAATTTTTATGCCAATGATCGTATGCAAGTTCGTGTAATTTAGGATGTCCTTTATAAAAGTCCATTCCTCCTTCACATACAATAATAAAGTCTTGATCTTCTTCGTATAATTTTTCAAACGCTGGAATACTTGCAACAACCCTGCCTGCTCCACCGTTCATAAAATATGCTTTTTTGCGTTCCAATGTTTTCTCCTATTATGAAAATATTTATAGGTAAGAGAAAATGAAGTGAGGTGATCTGGCAGTCATAAAAAAAGGGCCCTTAGGCCCTTAATTTATATATTTTAAATTTGTTTATTTTTTACCTGCGGCCTTTTGTGCGGCTACATCAACATCAACAGGAAAAGCCCCATCTCTGTATGGATCGTTTGGATCTGCAGATGCTTCTGGATCACGCATATCACGTACACCTACTGGAAACATCATTACTGATTGCCAAGGTTCGTATCCCATTTCTTGCATTTTTGCAGGAAGGTCTCTTAGTTTTTGTCTATAATCTTTCCATGCTTGTTGTATAGTCTCTGGAGCATCGGACTGTCCAACTTTAGCATCTGTATCATGTAATTCTTGGTCTCTAACATCTCTAACTTCGTCCCATGTTAGATCCATTTTTGTTCCTGTTGCGGCCCAATCATGGATTCCAATGTTAAATTCTTCCTTATCAAAATCGTAAGTAATGTTACTTTCGTCATAGATATCTCTAGGCTCTACTTCTTTAGTGTGCTCTACATCTGGATATCCTTCAGGTGCGTCCCAAAGTACTTCCCATTTTCTAGCACGTCTCATAGCAACTAGATCTTCTCTACCACAATCGTTTCCAATCTCACATAGTAAAGGATTTTCTTTACAATCTACTGTAATTCTTGTTATATCTTGCGCCGCGGGTCTTTCAAGTTCACGTTTTTCCCATAAGCACCACCCTGATTCTTTTCCATAGTCATCACTATCTTTATCATGGCAAATTTCAAATGTCAAAAACTCTGGCCCTTTATAAGTAAAGGTGCCGGTATTTCCGTTTGCAAAACTATTTTTTCTCCACTCATCCCAAACTGGGTAAGTAAATGTTTTTTCTATGTTTCTCATATTATTCAGCTCCTAAAACTATTTATCATTTACATGAAGGTTATACGAACAACGCCTGAGCCGCCTTGTCCTGAACCACCTGCACAACATTTTGCCCAGTTGTTACAGTATGAACTAACACCTGGCATACCACCACCTGATGGCCAACTAACGTGGCAACCACATGAACACCATGCTTCGTTTGTTACACTAACACTCATTCTACCAAATAATGGTGGTTGTCCAGATCCTGAATATGTATACACACAGTGACAATAACCATGTCCTGGTTCCCATCCTGTTGATCCCATAATTCCAAAATCTGCTCCAAAAATTCCACATCTATTACAGTTTTCACAACCAAAGTGTGTATGTCTTGGACCCCATGCATCACCGTTACACATCCAGCCACCACAGCCACCTACTGTACAGAAGTTTGATAGATTATGTCCGTTAACATAACTCTTACAACCCATACCTGCACCACAAGTGTGTGCTTTACCAC
>CETQ01022423.1_pt1 | contig 18117 bp, 17 predicted proteins | sample 531261 | NCBI WGS metagenome assembly CETQ01 (sample SAMEA2622376, study PRJEB7988) | marine metagenome | biome: marine biome (ENVO:00000447); feature: surface water layer (ENVO:00002042); material: "saline water (ENVO:00002010), including plankton (ENVO:xxxxxxxx)" | depth 5 m
CATCTCTTATTGATAAAACACCAAAGAAGGACATATTATTTGGCATACCTTTATTTTCAAAACTATTTGTCATACCCTCAATTCCACCTGCTTGAAAGAATAAAATTGGCAAAGCAATTATAAAACATGTAATCATTAAGATACCATTTGCTACATCTGTGTAAGCAACGCTTAATAATCCTGCTAAAATAGTATAGGCAACAATGAATAATGCTGCAATAATAGTTGCTTGATCCAAAGTTAAGCTAGAACCTAGGTTGTCGTGAAAAATTGTATATATGACTGCTCCACCTGCGTTGAATTGATAACTTACGATTACTAGATATGCTGTCAAAAGCGCAATGACCGATAATATCATAGCTACATCTCCAAAGCGAGAACCAATAATTTCGGGAACAGTTAATTTCTCTGATGCTCTAGCTTTTCCAGCAATTTTTGTTAATGCTAAAACACCTAGCATTCCACCAATTGGTAAAAGAAAACCAGCTGCACCAATTTCGAATGTTTTACCTGCATTACCTAGCACAGAGCCTGTACCCATCCATGTAGCTGCCATTGTACCTACTAAAATCCAAGGAGATAGTGATCTGCCTGCAACTGAAAAATCTTCTTGATTTTTGATTGAATCAGTTTTGCTAAAACCAATCCATAGAAGTGCAATTAAGTATATTGATATAATTAAGTAATAAATCATTTTTTTAGTAATTACATAATACATATATTATTTTTACAAATGCAATTACATTGGAAAATAATTATTGGACTTGTTCTCGGCACAATTTATGGTATTCTAAGCTCTTTAAACGGTTGGAATAATTTTACTTCAGACTTTATATCTCCATTTGGTTCAATTTTCTTAAATTTATTAAAATTAATTGCTGTGCCTTTAGTTGTTTCATCGCTAATAACAGGTGTAGCTTCATTGTCCGACACAAGAAAACTTTCGAGAATAGGTTGGAAAACAATTGCATTATACATCTCAACTACTGCAGTTGCTGTTAGCATTGGTCTTGTTCTGGTCAATGTATTAGAGCCTGGAAATTCCATTCCTTCTAGCTATCAAGAAAGTCTTTCAGCAGAATATTTTAATAAAGCTGCTGATAAACAAGAAGCAGCTGCAAATATTCAACAAAGCAGAGGTCCGTTACAACCTTTAGTAGATATGGTCCCTGGAAATATTTTTTCTGCTGCCTCAAATAATCGAAACATGTTACAGGTAGTTTTTATATCTCTAATTTTTGGTATTGCACTCATTGGAATTGATAGAAAGTTCTCAAATCCAGTTTTAGAATTTTTAGAAGGGATTAATCAAATGATTATCAGACTAGTTGAAATGATAATGTATTTTGCTCCATTTGGTGTATTTGCTTTAATTGCTAAAACTATAAGCACTGTTTCTGGAGACTTATCTCAAATAAGTTCGATTCTTTCAGCGTTAATTTTCTATATGGGCGTAGTAATTCTTGGTCTTTTTTTACATATGGGTTTGACATATATGACACTTTTAAAAATGTTTACTTCAATAGATATTAAACACTTTTTAAAGTCAATGGCTCCTGTACAACTTCTAGGTTTTTCGACAAGTTCAAGTGGAGCTACTTTACCTGTTACCATGAAACGTTGTGAAAAAGATCTTGGAATTTCAGAAGAAATATCATCTTTTGTTTTACCGCTCGGTGCTACAATCAATATGGATGGAACAGCTCTTTATCAAGGAGTTGCAGCTGTATTTATTGCTCAAGCAGTAGGTATGGATTTAACTCTAGCTAATCAATTTACTATTGTAGCTACAGCCGTGCTTGCATCAATTGGTACTGCAGCAGTTCCAGGAGCAGGTATTATTATGCTTGTCATAATTCTTGAGGCAATAAATGTACCAAGCGAAGGAATTGCGCTCATTCTTGGAGTTGATAGAATACTAGATATGATAAGAACTGCTACAAATGTTACTGGAGATGCAACCGTTGCTAGCGTTATGGATTCTTTAGAGCGCTAATCCAATCTTTGTGCTTTGAAGAAATTAGATCTATTATACTAGAAATTTGTAACGATCTTGTTGCAGAAACCATTAAAGCTTCAGGAAATGATTGTTTCAAATAAGAGATTTTATCTTGATCAACTAAATCAACTTTATTGAAAATATATTGTGTATCTACATTGTCTGCACTTATTTCTTTTAATACACTTTGAATGGTATCTATCTCATTAAAAAGATCTTTTGAATTTGCGTCAAGAACAACTAATAATAAATTTGAGTCAACTACTTCTTGTAAAGTAGATTTAAAACTTGCAATTAGATTATCGGGTAAATTTCTAATAAACCCAACAGTATCACTCAAGAGGACATAATTATTATTACCAACAAAAAGCCTTCTTACAGTGGTATCTAATGTAGCAAATAATTGATTTTTAATTAGAACATCACTTTTTGTAAGCGATTTCATCAATGAAGATTTCCCGACATTTGTATAACCAACAAAAGAAGTTCTAAAAAATGATTTTCTTTTTTTGCTTTGTACTTTTCTTTCTGAATCAATGTTTTTTAATTTTTTCTTTAAAAGAGATATTTTTTTTCTAATTATTCTTCTGTCTACCTCAATCTGCGTCTCTCCAGCACCCGCACGCGTACCAAAACCACCCATTTGTCTTTCTAGATGGGTCCATAACCTTGTTAATCTAGGTAATTGATACTGTAACCTTGCTAATTCAACTTGAGTCTGAGATTCTTTTGATTTAGCATTTCGGAAGAAAATTTCTAGTATTACTCCAGGTCTATCTAAGATTTTTAATTCTTTATTTAATTGTTGAAAATTTTTTGTTTGAACAGGACTTAAATCTTCATCAAAAATTATATATTGGACTTTAAGCATTTTTGCTTGTTCAATGATCTGTTTAGCTTTTCCAGAACCAATAAAATAGGCTGGATTTACCTTGTTAATTTTTTGTTCAATAACTCCTTCCACATTCAATCCAAGAGTTGAAATCAACAACGATATCTCTTCAACACTGTTGTTATAATTTTTATCGCTTCTCCAAATTCTAGGAGCCACTACTAAAGCTTTATCTTTAGCTATTTTCATCTACCACTATTTCATCATAAATGAAATCAAGAAAAATGTTTTTAGCAAAATTATTAAAGGAGTCGTTTACCCAGTCTTCTTTTAAAAGAGTTGTGAAAAAAATTGTGTTTGCACCCATAATATTCTTCTTAATTATCAAAGGATCATTTGTTGATAAATAATAATTAATGTTATCTATATCATAATTTTTGATATCTATAAATTTAAATATTTTATTTTCCGAATTGTTTTCCAAGGTATACTGATTAGGTAATTCTCCTAAAATCTCAAAATATTGATTTTTTGATGTACCTCTTATTGCTTTGATTTCTGGAAAACTAAGTGTTTGAGAAAGAAAAGTTGATTGATTCATATTGGGGGCCATAAACACAATCACTAATTTTTTACTAAGTAAAAATTTTTGAATTGCCTCGATTAAATAATTAGAAAAAAAATTAATATTTTCTAAAATTAAAATATCTGAATCTGTAAAGTCATATTTTTTGAAACTATTTACTCTTACTTCTTTTATATTAAAGATCTTATTATCTATCAATTCATTTTTAAATATACTTTTGTTATCTGATACAATCGCAATATTTTGATTGATAAGCTTTGGAATATCAAATGAAAAAACCTCTTTATCTATTTTTGGATGTGTAATTCTTGCAGATATGGATTTCATATCATTTGAATGATAAATTTTGTGATAAGTAGTAAGGGTTGAATCTTGTATTAATTCTGTTTTTGACAATATTTCTTCACCATCTTTAAAAATCAAACTTGCATTAAAATCATTTGGATTTGAATATATTATTTTAAAGTTTAATGAATCGGATGTCATAAAAGATAAATTCTGAAAAGTAATTTCTGTAGTAATATCTTCCATGTTTTCATTTTCTGTTGTTTGTTGATTACATGAAAAAGTAAATAAAACTATAAGAAAAATTATTTTTTTTATATTGGTAAAATATTTCATTTATTTTACTACAATCAAATTTATTTTTGAACCTTGCTTTATTTTGGTTCCATCTTCCGGATTTTGATTAATAATTGTATTTGATAAAAAATTACCATTTTCTAAATACTTTATTTTACCTTCTTTGAAACCTTTTTCTTTAATAATCTTTAAAGCTTCACTTAGAAAAATTCCTCTTAAATTTGGAACTTCTATCAAATCATTTGGTGCTAATCCATTACTTACTTCAACTCTAACTCCAAAACCTTTACGAATACTATCATTTTCTGCTGGACTTTGCCAAGATACTATACCCTTTGGAAATTTTGAATTAAAAGAATAGTAAATAGAATCTAATTCAATACCATTTTGATCAAGAGTTATTTCAGCAGCTCTCAGTGTTTTTCCAATAAGTGAAGGAACTAAAATTTTTTGATTAAACTGAGTAACTTTTACTTTAATTGATCTTCCAACCTTTACACTTTTACCAGAGGTAGGAAATTGTTCTAAAATAATATTTGGATTTAAATCATTAGTAAAAATTGTGTCTGCTACAACAATTTCTATTCCTTCAGATTTTGATATATCTTCAGCTTCTTTTATTGTCAAGCCTTCCAAATCTGGAATTACAATTACGTTTCTTTGATTAATATATAGAGGCATAAAAATAAAATTAAAAATCGCTAATACAATTAATCCAGTAGTTAAAAAAATAAATATGTTCTTGATGAAGTTCATTGGCCAAAAATACTTTTTTCAAGTTTGTGAAAGCCATTAATGAATTGATTAGATTTCATTCTTCTTTTTCCCTCAATTTGGACTTCAAAAATTCTTAATGAATTCCCTGAACACATAATATCAAAAAAATCCTTTTCTATGTTAATTATGCTGCCCGGCAGCAAATTACTATTTGAATTAATAACTTCGGATTTGAAAATCTTAATTCTCTTGCTATTAATTGTAGAAAATGCTCCAGGAAAAGGAGAAAATGCTCTTATCTTTGCATCGATTAATGATGCGTCATCATCCCAAAAAATTTTTAAGTCTTTTTTTTGAATTTTCGGAGCTAGAGTTACATCATTTTCATTTTGGATAATAAAGTCAGTTTTGTTATCAACAACTTTTTTAATTGAAGAAATCATTAATTTGGATCCTGCGCTACTAAGCTTCTTTGAAAGTGTTCCATAATTATCTTCATTTGATATATCCACTTTTTCCTGCTCAATTATTTTACCTGTATCTACTTTTGGCTCTATTAAAAAAGTTGTGACTCCTGTTTCATTGTCTAGATTTAAAATCGCATGTTGTATGGGAGCAGCACCTCTATATTTTGGCAACATTGATGAATGAAGATTTATACATCCTAATTTTGGAATATTTATCATCTTTTTAGGAAGTATCTTGTATGCAACAACAATAAATAAATCTGCATTTGCATCTGCCAACTTTTTTTGAAATTTTTGATCTTTTAAATCATCACATTCAACAACTTTTATTGAATTTTTATTTGAAAATTCCATTACTGGTGTTTTACTTAGCTTTTGTCCTCTTCCCATCTTTTTTGAGGGATTAGTAACAACGAATTGTACGTCAAAATTTCTATTACATTCATCAAGAACTGCATTTGAAAATTCGGTATTGCCAAAAAAGATGATTTTTATTTCTTTATCTTTCATTTTCTGATTTCATTTGCTTTAAAGCTTTGTCATACTTTAATAAGTCAGCTGGCGTTGCATAATCAGTAATAATTTTACCATTTAAGTGATCATTCTCATGCTGAATAACTGTTGACAATAACCCACTAAACTTTTTGGTATGCTGATCAAGATTTTCATCAAGATAGGTATATTCTATTGTATTAAATCTTTCAACATTAATTCTAATATCAGGAAGTGAGAGACATCCTTCAGAATCTACTACAGAGCCATCTCCTTTTTCAATTTCTCCATTAATAAATACAAGAGGAGAATCACACTCGTCTGTATGTGAAATATCCACTACAAAGATTCTTTTTGTAATTGCAATTTGGTTTGCTGCTAAACCAATGCCATCAAACTCATACATTGTGTCAAATAAATCAGTTATTAATTGATTAATATTTGAAAAATCTTTGATGTTATCAGAAATGGTCCTTAGAGCTGGGTGTCCGAATTTAACTACTTTTTTGACTGCCATGTTTTAATTGTCAGATTTCAATAATTTAGCAATTGCTGTTTTATCTACAGTCAGCTCACTATCGCTTGAAACTCTTATTATTACTTTTTCGCTTCTTACTCCAGTCACTTTTCCATGAATACCACCAATAGTAATAACTTTATCGCCTTTGGATAAATTTGACTGCATACTTTTTATAGACTCTTGTTTTTTTGAATTAGGCCTTAAAAAGAAGTAATACAATACAAGAAAGATTAGAAAGATTGGTAGTTGACTTAAAAAAATATCAAAAAAAGAAGCCTCCTGTTGCTGAAAAAATACTATTTTATTTACCATGACAAAAATTAGTTTAGTTCTTCCTGTTTAACAAGACCATAAGATGAGGAATGAAAAGTAAAATTAATAATGATAAAGTTAGAATTTTTGAAAAATTATATAAGTTGTTAAAATATGAATCGTCGTATTCAAAAATAATTGATTTATCACCTTTTTTTAATTCAATCCCTCTTAAAACACTATTTACTTGATAAACTTTATATTCTTTTCCATCAACATATGCCTTCCATCTGTCTGGATAGTTTATTTCACTTAAAACGAGAAATCCTTCACTTTTAACATCAACCTCAATTTCAATCATGTGAATTTGGCGATTTAAGTTGATTACTTTTCCAACTGCATATTTTTTTTCATTTAAATTTTCAACTATTGCAACTCTATTAGGATCAAAAGCGTCAGCATTTAAATATGAGAAAAGGTTTTTATCTTCTGGTAAAATATTTCTTACAAACCATGCCTTATTTGTAAAACCTTCCAATTCATAAATAAAAATTATTCTTTCGCCATTAATTGAATTAAAGTTTGAGCTTTTAACAAATTTGAGCTTGGGGTGATTAATTTCAGCAGGACTTATAAAATATTTTACGTTTAAAAATTGAAGTACTGGTATAGAAAGGAGATTATTGGTATTACTCATAAGACGAGCATAGTGGCTAAATTTAGCTGGATGATAACCACCAACTGATTCAATTCCGTGATATTTAAATTTTGGATCAGTAAAGAGAGAACCAGCTGGATAGATTCTGTTATATTCTAAATTTTCTTTAAGAAATTTTATAGTGTCGTCCTCAAAAAAAATTGATTCAAAATATTCTTTTGATACCATTTGTGATTTTTGACCACTATCCTCCGATGGATTTATTATTTGGAAATCAATTCTTTGTATATCGAAAAATGAAATTGTAAAGAACGTAATCATAATCATTTGATATGAAATCTTTTTATTATTTTCTATTAAGTAGGATGACAAATCTTTAAGACCATAAGCGCATAAAATATATAGACAGAAATTTGAAATAATTAATATCATGCTTGGTACACGAAAACTGTTAAAGAAAGGTAAATAATTATAAAATAATTCATAAAAATTACTAAAATATTTACCGAATGATAAAAGTATGCTAATAATTAATACTGAAATAAAAAATAATCTATCATTTGATAATTTTTTCATTGAGAAAAAAGCTAAAAGCAATACTGGAAGTCCAACATAGTTTGGATAATCAGTAAATGGCATAAAACCTGTATATGATGAACCACCAAATCCATAAAAATATGGCAGAAAGTATGTAATTAATTCTTTTGGATGCATTGACCAATTTGTCGCATACTGAAGATTCGAAATATCTCCTGACCTTATTGATAATGCTTTATAATCGAGTGATGGAAGATATATATGTGCTGAAATAAGAAATGCAAAAATAAAAGCGGATATAAATAATAAAAAGAATTTACGATTTCTAGTTTTGATCAAATTATAAGCAAAAAACGAGAAAAGCATCATACAGCTATAATAGACAATTTGAACATGTGCTCTTTGAAATTGAAAACCTAAAAGAAGCGCTAATATTATCATATTTTTAATTGATGGATTTTCTTTTAAACAAATTAAAGAAAATAAAACCCAAGGAAAAAATGATGCTGTCATCATCTGGCTCCCATGACCAAAAACAATCATAGTTATCAAAAATGGATTCATTATCCATAACAATGAAGTTATTATTGATATGTATCTCTTTGAGGTAAGTTTATTGATCAATAAATACATTCCAATAGCTGTAAACATAAGATGTAAAAACTGGATACTTATATCAGAAAAACCTATTTCATTTAATAAGTGACTTGGTAGATATAACAAATTGACATAAGAGAATGACTCTAAAGAAGGCATTCCTGAAAAAATCCAAGGCTGCCACTGTGGCCATTCATTCAAAAGAACTTTACTTTGATTTAAAATATTATCAGCAGCATAAGGATTTAGTGTATCACCAGATGCAAATGATTTATCAAAAAAAATTATATCTGCAAAAAGCACTGATATAATTAAAACACTAAAAAAAGTACATAAAAGAATCATGTTAGCTTATAATTTTATGTTTTAGGTTTTCAAAAAATATTTTTTCATCTTCATCTAATCCTATCACAATACTGATAACCAAAAATGTAATTATCACAAAAATTAAAATAACAAATAACAATAAAGCTTGAATAAAAATTGACTGTCCTTCAGAAGTATAAAAATTGAAATAAAAATAATTAAAAATTGAAAATGAAATACATCCTGAGAATATTGGTTTTACCATTTTCATTGATAAAATATTTAATTTTAAAATTGTTAAATTTTCGATAAATCTCAAAAAACTTAATATTATTAAAGATAATGTTGTTGAAATTGCTGCTCCTAGTATTCCTAGCGCTGGGATCAATTGAAAATTGAAAATCACATTAATCACCAATGCTAATGAAACATTTAATAAATTATAAGATGTATTACCACTCATTGTAAGTGTTGAAGAACCAAGACCAAAGATTGTTTGACAAAAAATTCCAACTAATAACACTTTTAAAGCAATACCATTATTGAATTCCGAACCAAATAATAATAGCATTGGTTGAGAAAAAATAAATAAGAAAATAAAAACTGGCATTGAAAAAAATAGTATAGATTTTGTTGATGACTTTAAAGCATTGTCCATTCCTAAAGTATCATTATTAAAATATTTTTCAGAAAAAATTGGGGCAAAAATTCCTGCAAAAGCAAATAATACCATTCTAACCAAACCTGCAGTCCTATCAATAGGATGGTACATACCAACGCTCGTTGAATCTGAAATATATCCAATCATTAGTATATCAATCCAATGCATTAAAATGCCAATGGCTGAAACAAACATCAAAGGTAAAGAAAACTTTATAATATCATTGTCAATTTTTGAAGAAATAATTTTCTTAAAATTATATTTAATAAAATTTCTTAAAAATCTCATAATAAATAAAAAACCAATAGTTGCTGACAATAAAGTTGGAATTAAAATTGAAACTTCTGATCCAAAAATAATAAATGAAAATATAAACCCAACTAATAAAACAAAGGGATTAACAAGCTGGTTAACAAAAATCTTATATTTAAGAATTTTAAAAGCTTGCGTAGCATGTGAAGCAATTAAAGTCATTACAGTAAATGGTAAACTGAAACAAAAAACCTTAATGACAGTCACCAAAAACTTTTCGTCATTAAATAGATTAAATACAATCCATTCTGCGCTTAGAAAAAGTATTGTAGAAATAATTAAACTAAAAATTAGACCTGATTTAAGTGATGAAAAAATTGCATTTTCAACATTATGCTTATCATTTACATCTCTACTTACAAACCTAAGAACGCCATTATCAAGCCCTGAAAGTGCAAAAATTTCAGCAATTCTCAAAATTGCATTTGAAAGAGAGTAAATACCTAGCATTTGCGCGCCAAGAAATCTTGCCATAATAATTGAAAATAAATATCTAAGTACTGATCCTGCTGTCATACCTGAAAAAGAAATGAAGGCTTCGTTAAGAATAGTTTTTTGACTGTTTAAATTATTTTGCATGTACTTTTCTAAAATATAACCATCTTAATGATTGGTATGGTAAATGAATTATAAGCCAATAAATAAAAATAAAAATTAATTGAATGGGAGATGCATGTTTCCAAAATAGCTTTAATTGACTTTTGAGCTTTTTGTAATTTTTATTAAAAGAATGTTCTCCAAGCGACTGAGAAACGTCATGCAATATAACTGAATCAGGGACATATAAAATGAATCTATTCATAGTCCTTGCTCTTAATGACAAATCAACATCTTCGCAATACATTGAAAAATCATTATCAAAGTTCAATTTCCTGAAATCATCATATTTTATACAAAAACAACACCCAGTAGCATAGTCTGTTTTTGTTTTGAAAGAATATTTAGGTCCATCAAATTCTCTAATTCCAATATGACTTATTTTTCCTAACCATAAATTAACATTTCCTCCAGCATACCATATTTTGTTGATATTCGACGAAAATAAAATCTTTGGAACTGAAATAATAGCTTTCTTATCATTAAATAAAGGATCAATCAATTTTTTTACAAAATTCCTGCTTACGATAGTGTCATTATTTAAAAAAATGATAAAATCATCATTTTCTGGATTAAGGTATTTAACTCCCTCATTATTCCCTCGCGCAAATTTTAAATTTTTCGGAAGAGTCAAAACGTTAAATTCTGGGAAATCTTGTTTTACTTTTTCTGAAGTTTGGTCGGATGAGTTATTATCTACAATTAGAACGTGTAAATTATCATAATCTACTCTTTCTAATGATTTTAAACATTTCTTTGTAAGGTTATAGTGATTCCAAGCTAAAACAATAATGAATACCTTTGGACTTTTTCTTTCTTCAATCATAAATATTTAATCTTTCCTCAAAAGCATTCCAAGAAAAAATGTCTTTTCTTTCCTTAATATTTTTTTCCATTTGATCTCTCAAGTTAGAATGAAAATATTTTTTAATTTTTTTCGCAAATTGATCGGCAGTTGGAGGTGAAATAAAACCAGTTTTCCCTTCTTCAACATAATCTTTCAAGCCACCCTTTGAAGAAACTATTACCGGTTTATTAAAATTCATTGCTAGCGATAAAACCCCACTTTGCGTTGAAGATTTATATGGAAGCACAACTAAATCAGATGACAAAAAATATTTTGATATATTTTTTTCTTCTACGAATTTTTGGTTAAACACAAATAGTTCAGTTAAATTTAATTCTTTTATCTTCTTATGATATTTTGACATCTTTTCATAAGACTCACCAATTATTAAGACTTTTAAATTTTTAATATCACTTTTTATTAAGGATATTGCATCAATAAGAATATCTAAACCTTTGTAAGGTCTTATTAATCCAAAAAATAATATTACTTTTTTATCTTGGAGTGACATTTCTTTTCTAAACTTTTCTCTGTCTTCAGCTGAAAAGCTATGATTATATATTGGGTGAAAATTTTCTACTATGTTTGCTTTGGAATTAATATTTAAGATTTTTTCTCTATCACTTTCATTCATTACTATAAAATTGTAATTCTTTTGAGAAATAATTTTTTTAACAAAAAATTCTTCAAATGGTATCGATTGGTGAGAAATGACATTATGAAACAAAAAATAAATCTTTTTAGATGATATTCTCTTTATGATAAAATTATACATTGGTGCAAAAAATGGGTGCCAATAAGAAATTATAATGACGTCAGGCGATTGATTTTTTAAAAACATAATACACTTTATCCAACTAAAGAAATTAATTGGATTAAGAATTCTTTTTGATTCATCGAGGTTTTTTTGATTTACAACTTGTGATTTTCCTGGAAAAAGAATTGATGGATATAAGCTTTTAAAATTAACGACTTGAACATTGTTATTTAATTTAAGTTGTTTAACAATACTTTTGTGAAAGTCAGAAATTCCTCCTCTGAAAGGAGGATATGGCCCAATAGTTACTATCTTTAATTTTTTAACCAATTATTTCTTTAATATAGTTTTTAGCTTTTTGATTCCTATTAACAATAATTTCACCAATCAAACCAAAAGTAAATAATTGAAGTCCTGTAATTATTAGAAGTGAGCCAAAAATAATTAATGCAATATGCTGTTGGAAAGAATGCCCTAAATTATATTTGAGGTACAATACATAAATTTCACTTAAAAAACCAAAGAGGATTGACGTAAAACCTAGTCCTCCAAAAAAATGCAAAGGTCTATCCATATATTTACCCAAAAATAAAATTGTTAAAAAATCAAAAAAACCATCTTTGTATCTTTCTGGACCATATTTTGAAATTCCATATTTTCTTTCTCTGTGCTCAACAGCAACTTCCGTTACCTTGTAATTTTTTTGGTGAGCAAGTAAAGGAATATATCTATGTCTTCCGCCATATAAATTAAGAGAGGTTGCTACCTCTTTCTTTATAACTTTTATGCCTGTATTGGAATCATTTATTTTCAATCCACTAAAAAGTTTTACAAAAAAATTGAAAATCTTTGAAGCAAATCTCTTCTCAAATGAATCTTTTCGATTTTCTTTCCAACCCGTTACGACATCAAATCCTTTTTCAATTTCTAATATTAATTTTTTCAATTCTGCTGGATTGTCTTGTAAATCGGAATCTAATGTAGCAATCAAATCACCATTTGAAACTTCAATACCAGCTTGTAAGGCAGTAGATTTACCATAATTTCGGAAGAGATTTACCAGCTTCAATAAATCATACCTTTTAATGCAATCTTCAAGCTTTTTTTGCGAAGAATCGGTTGATCCATCATTCACAAAAATGATTTCAATTGAATTATCATTACCAAAAACATTATTTAACTCTGAAACCATGTCATTGATTGAACTCTCTTCATTAAAAACTGGTATCACTATTGATAGCTTTTTCATCTTTTAAAATTCCTGCGATTAAACTTTATGGAATATACTTGTTTGCTGTCATTCAATGAAAATACTATTTCGTCGATAAAATTTCCACTTTCATTTGATTTAAGCTTTGATGATACACTATATGTATTCTCTAAATCAATTTTTATTTTTTGTAGAATGCTTGGATCTCCCCATAAAATATTTTTGTAAAATTGCGCACTTAATTGATCTGAGATGGGAAAAAAGTTTTGAAATTCATTAATATCAATTTCTTGACTACTCCTCAAATCAATATATGAAATTATGTCCCTTTCAATATCTATCATATATTTTCTTCTTCCTAAAAAATCTTTGAAGACAATATATGATGATTGACCTTTTGATTCGAAAATAAAGGGAGATGAAAAATTTGCTTTGCCATTTCCGTTTAATACTCCAGTACCAATTACTCTACTATATTTTAGTTCCAGTTTTTCAATTTTTACATTCTTGTTAGTATCAATAACTGTAAAGGATGAATTCGAAGCGCAGCCACTTAGAAATAATAAAAAAATAAAAGAGGCTTTACTGATTTTCATATTTTTCAATCTTCGAAATTAGTGTTTTATTATCTGGTTCAATTAAGAGTGCTTTATTATAAAAAATTAAAGCTTCGTTTACATCTTCAAGCTTAATCAAAATATCACCATAATGTTCAAGAATTACTGCACTTGATTCGTCGATTAGAATTGCCTTAGCAATAAAATCTTTGGCAATACTATAATTGCCTAATTTATAATGTATCCATCCAATTGTATCCAAATATGCTGATGTATTTGGACTTATTTCAATTGCTTTTTCCGCCAAAGTTAATGCATAGTCAATTTCTTCACCTCTTTCAACTAAACTGTAAGCATAATTATTGTATGCTTGTGCGTCATTTTCATTTAACGAAATTAATTTAACATACAAATCATCTGAATTTTTCCACTTTTCTAAATTGTCATAAGTCATTGCTAATCCATGCATAGAAGCTATAGATGTATCATCTAAACGAAGAGAAATCATGTAATATTTTTCTGCATTTAAATAATCATTAAGTGAATAACTTGTAAGACCAAGGAAATAATTTATTTCAAAATCTTCAGGATATAATGTTAATGCTATATTTAACTCATCTATTGCTTCCTCATATTTTTGCATTGAAATTAGAGAGATGGCAGAATTAATATATCCTTCTTTGTCATTTGGATAAAATTTTGAATGCTTCCTTGATATTTCTAAAGATAAATCGTTTCTACCTACTTCCCTGTAAACTAACGACAAATAGTATAAAGAAAATCTATCATCTTCTCTCTCTTCAAGAGCTTTTCTTAAAAAATTCTCTGCATCTGAAAACTGACGATTTTTGATAAATTCCAATGCCATCTGGTTATAAAGATTGTTATAAAATGGGTTCGCTTTAATTTGTTCATTTTGAATTAATTCTTTTAGTTCATTCAAGATGTTAGAGCCTTGAATTGTTTCGATATATCCTCTTAAGTATTCAGAATTTGATGGTTCAGCTAATAATAATTTTTTAAATAGCTTTGATGCATCGCGATGCTTATTGTCATAGGCTAGCTGTGCTGCCACTTCAAGAGCTAGAATTAAGCTATTATCCTTATTATAAGCCTCGTCGTAATAAACTAATGCACCATCTATATCATTTAACTTTGCTTTAAGATCTCCAATTATAAATAATACATCTGCATTATCTGGACTAGTTTCAATAATACTTTCAAAAACCATCATTGATTCACTATACCTATTAAGCGCTATATACTTTTTACCTAATGAAATTTTATAATCAATAGCTTTTTGGTCTAGACTAATAGCTTTTTTTGCAAAAAATATACTTTTATCATATTTTTGTATCATCCAATATGCTTCAGACATTGAAAAATAAACTTCTGCTGAGTTTGAACCCTTTTCAATTGATTCTTGAAATTCTAAAATTGCACGGGCATAATCACCTTGCTCTAAAAAAAGCATACCATCCATGAAATATTGTATACCATTATCTTGAGAGAACGAATCGATTGTATTCTCATCAATTTTTTTGGGCTCTTGGGAGTTTACATCAAATTGTTGTTCAGCTCTTGGCAAATTTGAAGAACAGGATACTGTGAATAATATAATACTTATATAGATATTTACATTTTTCATATAATGCAAATTACATCTGCGAAAGGATATTTACAATTCTATGAATTTAATCTTTATCAGTAACGAAAGAACCATTTACATTGTTAAGAATATCAATATCGTTTATTTCATTTAATTCTTCGTCACTTTTTTCACTCTCAATTTTTTTGTCAATTATCTGATCATCAGCTACAGAGTATGATGAGAAACTAGGTTGTAATAAATATCCTGACAAAAGTAATATGCCCATAACTGATAGTGTTAAATAAGCAAAATTTCTTTTTGAAAAACCAAAAATTCCAACTGGTTTTTTTTCATTTTTTAATGAATTTATTCTCTGATTTAACCTATCATTAAAATCCTGAGATGTTTTCAGCATAGGAGCATTTTTCATAGCTTTGACTACATCTTTTATTGATTCAACTTTTGACAGATATTCAGGATTTTCAGAAAGGAATTTTTCAAATTCTTTCCTTTGTTTAATATCCATTGAATTTTCAATCCAATCAGAAATTTGATCTTCAAATTTATTATAATTCATTTTTGCTCCTTAAAATGTTTCATTTTTTCAGCCAATTGAATTCTTCCTCTGTTTATTCTGGATTTAATCGTTCCAATTGGTATTTCTAGTATCTTACTTATTTCATCATAAGAAAGTTCCTGAAAATCTCTTAAAACTACTGCCATTCGAAAATTCTCTGGAATTTCGTCTAAAAACTTATTTAATTGATTAATTGCAAATTCATTATGTGTCTGTCTATCTAATGATTGCTCTTTAGAATTTAAATCGATAGGATTTCCATCATCTGTCCATAAAGATTCAGTTCTTTTTCTTTTATTTTTTCTTAGCTCAGTTAAGGCGTTATTTTTTGCTATGGTAAAAATCCAAGTAGAAAACTTAGCTACATTTTTATAATAGCTTGCATGAGTATATAGTTTTATAAGAGTATCCTGAACTACATCCTCAGCTTGCTCTCTATTATTAAAATATCTTAACACAAAATTAAATAATCTTTCTTTATATCTGTCAACAAGTTCGTTATATGCATTTATATCACCACTTTGAAATAGTGCAATAAGTTTTTCATCTGAAAGCTTAAAATCATCCTTCATTTTTAAAGATCCCGTTAACTGCATTTGTAAATTCTGACTCATCAATAATTTTTTTAGTTTTAATTTTTTTATCTAACGTATTTAAAATTTTTATAGCATTTTCAAGTTCGTCCAAAGTATACTTATTTGAAGATGAAGCTATTCTTTTAACAACGTTTCCCTTTATATTTCTACTCGAACCTTCAAATAATGTTCCATTATTTATTTTAGTCAAAAATAAGGCATCAAAAATGGCAAAAAATGAGTTAATTATATATGGTAATCCATGTTGTTTCATTAAATAAAATCCAGTTTCATAAATTTTTTCAATATTCTTATCACATATGGCATAATTAAACTCCCAAAGTTGTTTATTTTTCTGAAAATTAACTGAAACATTCTTCATAGAATCTAAATCACCACCTAAAATACTTTGATTATATAAGTCATTGTATATTTCTGAAAAATTATTACCAAAATTATTTATTAATTCATTAGAAAATCTTTCGTCAATAGTAAGATTAAGTTCTTTTGAGAAAATTTTGATCCATTGTTTCATTTCACTCTCGAACGGGGTTGAAATATTTACAGATGTCATTGATTTTGATAATTTCTTGGAGAACGAGTTTTTTATACTATTTTTTTTACTTTTATAGTCGAAACTTAAAAAACTATGATCTACAAATATGTATACTTTTTTACTTTCATTATTAACATTTTGGAGCACAAAATCCTGATTTTTTTTAGAAAGCTTATTAATATTTTTTACAATTACAATTTTATCTTGTCCAAACATATCAATTTCACCAAATGAAGCAATTAAAGCATCCTCCGATGTAGATTTTTCGGTACAATCGAACATTTCAACGATAAAATGCTCACCACAAAATCTTTTTATTCTATTTTTTATAAAGAGATATAGAAAATCATTATCACCTACCAATAAATAGTTTTCACTATCTTTAAAATCTTGTTGTACAAAATTTAATGCATCAATCATTGGTAATTCTAATCTTGACCTTTTTCAACTGCTATTCCATAGCTTCCTGATTGAATAATTGGCTCATCTACTTCTTTCTTTGAATTAATTTGTTTCTTAAATGTTATTTTACTTACAATTAGAACTGCTATGAAGGCTAGAACAAAGCTTGATAATCTTTCCGTCATCAATGATTGAAGGTGAGGACTACTGCCCCAAATAATAGTTGATATAGATCCAGTAAATAATCCTGCAATAATTCCTTGACGTGTGGTTTTATGCCACCATAATGATAATATTACTGCTGGTCCAAAAGATGAACCTAAACCACTCCATGCAAAACTTACAATACCAAAAATGGTATCTCCCGAGTATTGTGAATACATTGCAATTATATATGCAAATACACCCAATAAAATCGTAATGTATCTTGTATTTAAAAGTGTATCTGACTCCTTATTATTTTTTAACCGATTTAAACCCAAATCTTCACTAATTGCTGATGTTGATACCAATAATTGAGAGTCTGCAGTTGACATCATAGCTGCAACAGCTCCTGATATCAGTAATCCTGCCATCCAAGCAGGTAAAAGTGTTTGAGCTAACAATGGCATTGCTATTTCGGGATCTTTATCTAGGAAAAAACTTTCTCCAAAATAACCCATAGCAATAATTCCAATAAAAAAAGCTCCTGATATTCCAGGTATAGCCCAAAATGCTGCAATCCATTTTGCTTTTTTTACATCTTCTACTGATTTGATTGCCATGTACCTTATAAGCAAATGAGGTTGCCCAAAATAGCCTAAACCCCAACTCATTCCTCCAAGAGCTACTGAAAGTGCAGAAAAACCTGTTAAACCACTGAAATAAGAATTTTTTGAAGGATCTTGAAAAAAGATTAATTCACTTAAGTCTTTATCAAATGACATTAGT
>CETQ01010156.1_pt1 | contig 17956 bp, 10 predicted proteins | sample 531261 | NCBI WGS metagenome assembly CETQ01 (sample SAMEA2622376, study PRJEB7988) | marine metagenome | biome: marine biome (ENVO:00000447); feature: surface water layer (ENVO:00002042); material: "saline water (ENVO:00002010), including plankton (ENVO:xxxxxxxx)" | depth 5 m
ATTATAACATTATAATGTAAGAGCCGTGTGAAGGATGCACTCTGTGCTTATCGGGACCATATAGGTCCCTTTTTTATGTAATAAATATCTAATAATAGATATCGTGTGCAAGACAGATGCCATTATCTCGTTTAGATAACTTTCTGAAGAATGTAAAAGGAAATATTATCTATGTTGACCCCAACAACTTAGATGCTACTGATGGTATTGAGAATCAGGGTAACTCATTCGCTCGACCATTTAAGACTCTTCAGAGAGCGTTAGTAGAGTCTGCTAGATTCTCATATCAAAAGGGTATCGATAACGATAGATTTGAAAAAACCACAATTTACCTGGCACCTGGTACACACCACATTGACAATAGACCTGGATGGATTCCGATTGGTGCCAATAGCTTCAGACTTAGAAATGGATTAACCTCAAGTGATTTTCCTGCATTTAGTAGCACGTCTAACTTTGACATCTTTGATGGTAATAATGCTCTGTATAAACTGAATAGTATCCATGGTGGTGTGATTATTCCCCGTGGTACATCACTTGTAGGACAAGATCTTAGAAAATGTGTGATCCGTCCAATCTATGTGCCAAATCCAGAGAATGAACTGATTGAAAGATCGGCCATCTTCAGGGTGACAGGTACGACTTACATGAATAGTTTTACCATTAAAGATGCTGATAATCAGAAAGCATGTTACAAGGATTATAGTAGTAATACATTCAAACCTACATTTTCTCACCATAGGTTGACGGTATTTGAATATGCCGATGGTAGGAATAATGTCAATATTAACGATGATTTTATCACCTATGCAACGAATCGTACCGATCTTGACATGTATTATGAGAAAGTCGGTCTTGTATATGGTCCTGCAAGTGGAAGAGAGATTGAACCTGATTTCCCAAGCCCAGGTGTAGATATTCAACCTAGGATTGATGAATTCCGAATTGTTGGTCCTACACAAGGATCTGCTGGTATTTCAAGTATTAAGGCTGGTAATGGTATAGTTCCTACATCTGTTATTGACGTTCAGTTAGCCACACCTATTTTTGGTCTCAACATTGACACCGAGGTTATCATTAATAATGTGACAGATGATAGGTATAATGGAACTTTCAATGTTACTGAAGTTACGGCAACAACCGAAACTGGAGTAACGGGATTTAAGTATGAAGTTCCTGTGTCACCAGGTGATGCTCTTCCAAATCCATCTGGAACCACTGTGAATTTGTCTACTGACACGGTAACTAGTGCGTCACCATACATCTTTAATTGTTCTATTAGATCACTGTTTGGTATGTGTGGTATGCATGCCGATGGTTCAAAGGCTGATGGATTTAAATCCATGGTCGTTGCTCAGTTTACTGGAGTTGGACTACAGATTGATGATAATGCATTTGTAAAATATAATACGTCAAGTGGTGCATTTGATGATTCGCTGACAGTTCCAAATTTACATACAGACATTGATGCTGTATATAAACCTGCTTATAATAATTTCCATATCAAGGCATCAAACAATAGTTTGATTCAGTTAGTATCAATCTTTGCGATCGGATATTCAAATCAGTTCCTGGTTGAATCAGGTGCTGACTTCTCCCTTACTAACTCAAACTCGAACTTCGGTCAGATTGCGTTGGTTGCAAAGGGTTATAAAGATAATGTCTTCTCTCAGGATGATGCCGGATACATTACTCAAATCATTCCCCCCAGAACTCTGAAACCAGAGAATGCGACAATCGAATTCTCATCACTTGATATTACGAAAACTACCTCTGTCGGGGACACATCAAAACTGTATCTTTATAATTTCACTAATCAGGATGAGGCACCTAATAGTATCATTCAAGGATACAGATTCGGTGCAAAAAATGATGAAGATATCAATGTTGTAATTCCTGTTGGTGGTACTCCTACAACATTCCGTGCCAAAGTTGTCATGGATGATACTGCATATGCCACTAATAAGGCCATTGGTAAAAAGGTATCTAGAGTCGGTAGAAATGTTTCTACTGGTAATAGTATTACAAGTTCAACACTGACCTTTACCAGTACTCACCAGTTTATTCAAGGAGAAACAGTCAGAATTATCTCCAATGATGGAAGACTACCTGACGGTCTTGATAGCAATAAAGTTTATTTCTCAATCGTTGATGGATTAGGTGGTAATCAGATACAGATTGCCCAGTCATTGAATGACGCCCTTTCTGGCAATAATGTCACGATCAACAATTTAGGTGATACTTTGATCGTTGAAAGTAGGGTGAGTGACAAACTAGCCGGTGATATCGGACACCCAATTCAATTTGATACAACTAATAGTCAATGGTATGTAAATGTATCATCTGCATCCACTGAAAATAATTTGTATGCGAAGTTGATTGGTGGTGGAATCGGAGACGCCTCACCAAGAAGTTTCTTCACTAGATTGAAGGATTCCAGACAATCTGATGATAGAATTCATAAGGTAAGATATGTAATTCCCTCTTCTACAGGTTCTGATTCTGCAAGAACACCACTTGACGGATATATCATACAAGAGTCTGGTGATGTGACCGGTGCTAACAATACCGAGGTTGCCCTGGAGTTTAATCCTGGTTCAGTTACCTTGAGTAATGATTCGCAGATGAGAAACTTTAGTTTCATTGCAAATGTAGATTACAGAGCGGGTCTGGCTCACTATACCACTGAAAAACCACATAGACTTTCTATCGGTTCAAGTATCGAGATTGGTAATGTTACTAGTACGTTGTTCCCAGTTGCTGGTGTAGGTCAATCAGGTTTCAACGGTGTATATGAAGTTACTGGAATCACTAGCGCAAGAACATTCTCGATTAATCAAATTCACTCTAGTCCTGGAACTTTCACCAATAATACATCATCTAGAACCACATCTCTTCCCTTTATGAAGAGAAAGAACTATAGTAGAGATTATTACGTTTATGATGTAGAAACTATTAATGACTTCAAAAATGGTGAGCAGGATGGTATTTACTACTTAAGTCTGTTGAGTGCGGATGTTAAACCGACTGTTGCACCATTTAATAATGATTATGCTTTCTCACAACCAGTTCAAAATCTTTATCCACAATTAGATAGAGATAATCCAAAATCCACTGCAACTTCCGCAGCGTGTCATGCACCTGCTAAATTAGTTGGTGAGACTGTTATTAATAATCCTCTGGATAGTATTACCGGAGAGACCCTTGAAGATTTGCTTGATGAGACTGGAATTGGTGTAGGTATTACCGATATTGTAAGTAACAGTGTTGGAACAGCATATACCATCTTCACCGATCACGATCATGGTCTCAACAGAATCACAAAACCTGCTATCGATAACCCTGGTGCAGGATATGGTGATGGTTCATCATCTATTCAATATTTTTACAATGCAACACTAGAAAATACTGGTGCAGGTTCTATCGGTAGGCATGGAACGGCACTAGTAACTGTCGATGGAACTTCTTCTGGTGAGATTATTGATATCGCTATCATGGATGGTGGTAGTGCCTTCGTTGCTGGTGATACGTTCAGAGTTGTCGGTATTGCAACCACCACTGGTTTCAGTGCTGCTACAGGTACAGTCAATAAGACATACAATAACTTGAACGACGTTATCACTATAGCTGGTATTAATCAGTTTGACGGAAGAGCATTTAATTCTGATTATAAGATTACGTCAGTCCCGGCAGTCAATGAAGTCGAGGTTGTACCATTAGCACCAACGTCGCCTGGTGTAACAGCTGGATTAGGTAATGCTGTGGCATCTCCAGGTGCATTCACTATTGTTGGACCAGCATTTGATACGAGTAGTTTTGTATATAACAAGAATGTAGGTCTTGCCACGGTCACCACAGACTTTGCTAATAACTTCAGAGTTAATAATAGTGTGACGGTAAGTGGTGCCTCTCAATCATTCTTTAATGGATCATTTATCTGTGTTGATAAGATTGGATTGACAACTGTTGTCCTTGATGTTGGTATTAATACTGTTTCCCCTTCGACATCTGGCACTATTCAACTCCATAGTAATGGACTACAGAATAATGCTGGTGATATTGTTGTTGGAAATGGTAAACTTCATGGCAGGGAACAACCCATCTATGCCGGTATTACTACAACATTATCTGCGGCTATCTCTAATAAGACTACTGATACTATCAATGTCAATAATATGACAGAGTTTGGTTTCCTGATCGGAGACTACGTTCAGGTCAATGATGAAATTATGAGAATTAAGACAACTGTAAGTCGTGTTGGTGGAACAACTCAACTGAAGGTCTTTAGAGCTGTATATGGTACAATTGCTGCAATTCACCCTGTTGGTTCTGTAATTCAAAGAATAAGAGCTTATCCTATTGAGTTTAGAAGAAATTCTATTATTAGAGCATCAGGTCATACATTTGAATATGTTGGATTCGGTCCTGGTAATTACTCCACAGCATTCCCAGATAAGCAAACCAAAGAACTATCAACTGAGCAACAAATTATCTCTCAAGCTCAAAAAATGAGTGGTGGTGTTGTCAATTACACTGGAATGAATGACAGAGGTGATTTCTACATTGGTAATAAGAGAATTGCATCTATTACTGGTAGAGAACAACTCTTTAATACTCCGGTTCAAACTGTGACTGGTGAGGATCCATTTGCATCTGGTGCTTCAGACGACGTTAATAATTTTAACTACTCTGAAAGTTCTGTAATCAAGATTGATAGAAATCTGGTTGTTAATGGTGGTGATAAGACTAATATTCTTTCAGAGTTTAATGGTCCTGTCCAATTTACACAGAAAGTTGTAAGTACATCACCTGAAGGTCTTGAAGCAAGTAGTTTGTTTATCCAAGGTAATGCTCAGGTATCTAGAAAGATTACCGTTGGTATTTCAACTCCTAGTGAAGCTGGTAACCCTGGTGATATTGTTTACAACGCCAATCCCACTTCAGGTGGAACAGTTGGTTGGGTCTATACTACCAGTAACGCTTGGAAGACCTTTGGAACTATCAGCAGTTGATAAATAAAAATAACATAAACTGACCTGGTAGATAAATGGCAATTGATAAGGATTTTGTCATCAAGAATGGCTTACAAGTCAATGAAAACCTAATATTTGCGGATCCCGATACTGATAAGGTCGGTATCGGTACCACCACCGCAAATAGAAAGTTGGTTGTCATTGGTGATGGAGAGGTCAGTCAATCCTTGGCCGTTGGTACTACCATCACTGCAGAAAGAATCGCAGTAACTGGTGTATCTACCGCACAATCCGGTCTAGATGTTGGTGTCGGAGGAACAGTCCTAGGTGTATCTGTTCTTAATAAACAGATCGGTATTAATTCGACCAATCCAACTTACACAGTAGACCTTAGAGGTCCGGTGTCTACTGGAACTACTGCAGCATTTGTTTTTGGTGACGTAGAAGTAACTGGTTCAATTAAGGCAACATCGTTATCAGGTCAGATCTCTGCTGGTGGTACCGTTGGTTTCACTAATGTAACTGTAGAGAAAAATTTAGTTGCAAATAATGCTGAAGTATTCACAAAGTTCAACATTGATGATAATAGTAATAAGTTTAGATTTATAGCAGCTGGTGATCCTCCCGGAATTGGATTCACTCAAAATGTTGATAATCCTACGATTTATCTTAATAGAGGTCAAAACTATAAATTTGTTGTTGATGCTGGTGGATTCCCATTCTACATTAAAACAGAACCCACTGCCGATCTATTAAATCAATTCAATAGAGGTGTCGTAAATAACGGTGCTCAGGTTGGAATTATAACCTTCAAAGTTCCATTTGATGCACCAAACCTACTGTTCTACCAGGCATCCAATACAGCTGGTATGGGTGGCACTATTTTTGTTAATAACGACCAATTATCAAATTCAATCGGTATTCTTACCGTCACATCCTTCTTTGATAGTAACACTCAAGCTGATTTTGAACAGATCTTTGTATCAGGTATTGGAACTATCAACAACCTGAAGGGTCCTGACTTCAGTGTAAGTTCTGGTATTGTAACTGCTAGTCAGACACAGACTGCATTTATCGGTGTTTCAACTGGTGCAGATAAAGTTCTGATTGAACAGAAGAACGATTCCACTGGTTATCAGGTATTGTTTACGGATGATTCATCGACTGGTTATAGAGCTGGTTATATTGATGCGAATACTGGTCAATTCAAATACAATCCATCTACACAAGTTCTAACTGTAAATGAAGTTGTAGGTAATCTGTCTGGTATTGCCACCGGTGCCGATAACATTAATGTTGATCAAAGAGGTAACAATGTAGATTATCAAGTTATCTTCAGTGATACTGATGGTAGTGCATATCAAAGATTGTATATTGACACTAACAATGCCAATCTTACTTACAACCCCAGCACTAATACTCTTACATCCACCAATGTCAATGCAACGACATTCACCGGTAGTTTGAGTGGAACTGCAACAAATGCAAATAACATTAATGTTGATGAGAAGAATGATAATACCGATTATCAGGTATTGTTCTCCGACAATCAAGGAAATAGTTTCCAAAGACCTTATATTGATTCTAACAGTGGACAGTTTAAGTATAATCCATCAACAAACACACTGACAGCGGGAAACATTGCTGGTGCAGGTGACAATATTACTAATCTTGACGGAAGTAATATTTCACAAGGGACTATTAATGCAAACAGAATTCCTGATGCCTCTACAACGGCTCAGGGTGTAGTTCAACTGAACACCTCAATTAGTAGTACATCTACAACTAAAGCAGCAACACCATCTGCGGTCAAGGCTGCTTATGATGCTGCCATTCAAGTTATCCCCACCGGGTCGGTAATGTTGTTCTATCAATCTGCTGCACCAACTGGCTGGACAAAACTTACCACCAATAATAATAAAGCACTTAGAGTTGTAAGTGGTTCCGGTGGTGGAACTGGTGGTAGTAATAACTTTACATCTGCATTTGACTCCTCACGAGCAGTTCCACTTCTTCAACACAACCATACTGCCAACTCGGGTAACCAAAACTCCAATCACAGTCATTCTGCAAATGCATCATCAAGCTCTGGCGGAAATGGAGCACACGGACACTCCTTCAGTGACAACCATAGTCACAACGTGTCGGGAAATTCCAATAACAATGGAAATCATACTCATGGTACACCAACTGGACTTGGAGATGGTGATGGAAGTGCTTTCAGTCCAGTTGGTGATGGACAAGGTGGATCAGGATCGGGTACCAATAGTACCTCCAACAGTGCTGGTGGACACTCTCACAATGTGAGTGGTAACACTAACACTGCTACTGTATCTGGTAATACAGGAAACCAAAGTAACCACAGTCATAACGTGAACACCAACGTTTCACTTGGAAACAATAATTCTAATCACTCACATTCTATCACTGTAAGTAATAATGGTTCAAGTGGAGCATCAATGGACTTCGCTGTTAAATATATTGATGTCATTATCTGTTCTAAGGACTAGGTGGTAATGTGTCAAGGGGATTATGAGGTGTAATCTGTGATTGCACGATCCCCTGTTGTAAACCTTCAATGTAGAGTTGTTGGTTTAAATGATTTGCTTGTGCTACATCGTTTCTAAAACTTTCTACTGCAGCACCAGTCTGATTTGATTTCTGAGCAATCTCAACGGCCATCATAGGCATCCATGCGACGGCACACTTCCATTCGTCAATCTCTTGTCCTGTGTTTGGATTTACTCCCCTTACCTCAGTGTACCAAGCACATTTACGACCGACACATTTCTTTTTGATGAGAGGGCAAAACTCACCTTCCTTCATTGTGTAAATACTCAATCACCTCAAATATTTATCTACTCACTTTATAAATACAACTAACAGGAAAAGCATTATAGTTTAATGTCATTACTTAGGGCCGATAAGATAACCAATAGGTTTAAGAATAGTGGCCCGATCATTGTTGGTCCTTCCTCCGTAACTGGTGATTTTACGGTATCAGGAATTCTTACAGCATTAGGAATTGGTGTTACTAATGATGTTTTAATTGGTGGTGCTACAACCACAAAGTTTTTAACAGCTCAAAACTCAGCAAATCTTTTTAATACAACATTAACAGGTGTAACCACTGTTGGTGTAATTACTGGTGGTACATACTTTGGTAATGGTGTCAATTTAACGGGAATTGTTACATCAATTGCTGCTGGTTCTGGTGTTTTTATCTCTCCGGCTAGTGGTCAAGGTAGAGTAACAATTAATGCAAATAATGTAGCAGTTGCTGGTTTTGCAGTCACAGCCGGTGTATCAACTAATCTGAAGGGTGGTGCCTCCGGTGTCATACCATATCAATCTGCCGTCAATACTACAGCATTTACTGGTGTAGGTAATACTGGAGAAATTCTTTTATCACAAGGAGCTAATACTCCTGTATGGACTTCACTCGCAGCGATTAATGTTTCTTTCGCTTCAAGTGCTGGTGTATCCACAAACTTAAAAGGTGGATCAGCAGGTAAGCTTCCAATTCAAACTGCACCCGATACCACTGGATTCCTTCCAGTTGGTGTCACAGGTAATATCCTGTTAGCACAGGGAACTTCAAATCCAATCTATATTGATCCTAAGGCATCTTTGGATGTTCGTAGGGCACGGTTCGCAGGTATTGCTACCAATCTACAAAATGGTTTCATCTCCAACGTAACTTCATTAGAAGTTGTTGGTGTCACCACATTAGGTGTAACCACAGCAAAGACGTTAGATGTCACTGGTATCACCACCACTGACCTTTTAAATGTTTCTACTGCTGCAACGATTACCAATCTGACCTTATCTACAGGTCCCGGTGTTGCAGTCACAGCCATTCTTGATGAGGATGACTTGGTATCTAACAGAGCAGATGCTCTGGTAACTCAACAATCAATCAAGGCATATGTTGATAGTCAAGTTACAGCACAAGACCTTGACGGTAATGCTGATAGTGGAACATTTGTAGTTGATCTTGATAGTCAGGAGTTAGGTGTTCGTGGAACTTCTAACGAAGTCATCACTGTTGGTGCTGGACAAAGTGTTACTGTTGGACTTGATACCAACGTAACTATTCCAAACAACCTAACAGTTACTACCAACTCACAAGTTAATGGTATCTCGTCGGTTGGTTCTGCCATTACAATGTATGGAGCGACTGGTATTGTCAGTGCCACTGCATTCTATGGTGACGGCACAAACCTTACCAACGTTCTTGGAATTGGTAATTCTGTTACTAATATCGTCTTTGTCAGTCCTGATGGTGATGACACAAAAGATGGTCGTAGAGTATCAACAGCAAAGAGAACTGTTGGTTCTGCACTTACAATTGCCGAAGCAAGTACAGTTATTAGAATCTCTGCTGGTAACTATTCAGAGAATAACCCACTCATTCTTCCTGAACAGGTAACTATTCTTGGTGATAGTTTGAGAGAAGTATCGCTGTCACCACAGAATGCTAATCAAGACTTCATCTATGTTGCTAACGGAAGTTATGTTGAGAATATATCCTTCACCGGAACTTTGAATGAGGGTAAGGCAATCATTGCATTTAATCCCGATAAACCATCGTTTGTAACACAAGGCCCATACATTAGAAATTGTACTAACTTCATCACTAATAGTATTGGTATGAAGATTGATGGTGCTAGTGTAATCGGTCCTACAAGGGCGATGAACGTTGATAGTTACACTCAACTGAACCAGGGTGGTATTGGCGTTTCTATCTCTAATGAGGGTTATGCTCAGTTAGTTTCTATCTTCACCATCTACAACGATCAGAGTATCATTTGTATCAATGGTGGTCAATGTGATCTGACCAACTCCAACTCTTCATTCGGTAGGTTTGGTCTGGTTGCTGATGGTATCGGTCCCACAAACTTTATCGGTACGATTACGACTGCAACTGCTGCAAATTCAGATGTATTCCCCATTGATTTAAGTACAGAGACACTTTCAATTGAAAACGCATTGTATGATGCTGCATCAGGTCTTACAACGATTACCACTTATAAGGCTCATGGTTATAATCAGGGTATGAGTGTTAATCTTGCAGGTCTTGGTTTCTCCTGCAGATCATATGACCACACTTTTGTAAGTGGTGTTAATAATGCAATCACCGATGGTAATGGTGTAAATTATACCGCACAAACCGGAACAACTTATAATCAGGATACTGGAGCATTAGTTCTTGATGTCAATACGACTCATGGATTATCTGCTGCCACAGCATTAACGGCAACAACTGGTACTGGTTGGATTCCATCCACAGGTATTTTGACTGTTGTTACAACAGCTGCACATGGATTGACAACAAATGATTATGTTAAATTCGCGACAGAATCACTGACATTCTCTTGCACACAAGATGGTAATGCTACCAACCATGCATATCCCAGACAAACTGATCCCGTATTTAATAAGTGGATTCAGGTAACTGTAACTAATGCCACTACATTTACATGTAGTGTTGGTGTCTCAACAACCGGTGATTTTACACACACATTTGTTTCAGCAACTGCAGGTGGAGTTCTGAAGGCTAATGATACTGTCACCATTGCTGATAATGGTGTCACATTTACATGTGATAAGGACAACAATACTTCTAATCACTCTTATCCCAGACCTGGTGATCCAGCATCTGGTGCTACTCTTGGTATTGAAGCCGTCACATCTGATACATTTACTGTTAATGTTGGTGCATCTAATATCTTTACCTTCCCATCCGGTAACTTTGGTAACATATTCACCGTTAGTGAAGTAGTTGGCATCAATACATTTAAGACCTTTGTAGGATTCTCAACTCTGACTCATGTTTATAATAGCGGAGGAAACACCAATACATTTGTAACCAGACCTTATGACGGTCAGGTTGTTTATGTTGATAGTATTTTCAATTCGATCAATGGTGTTACGATTACGAACGGTGGAAGTGGTTACACAAGTCCCCCTGCAATTACATTCTCTGATCCAAGTGAATCATGGGGCATCAGGGCAACTGCAAACGCAGTATTGACGAATGGTGTAGTAACATCAGTGGATATGATTTCTAATGGTAGAGGATACACTGGATCACCCACTGTGACTATCGCTGGTGCAGCTTCAGGCACCCCCAATCTCTTACCTACATACTATGTGGTCAGTAGTGCAACTCCGATTGTCGGTGGTATCTCTACTGTTACCTTTACTGAAAGGGTACCCTACGCAGTCGGTGTTGGATCAACAGTTCCATTCTTCAAACAGAGTAGAGTTCTTGCTTCAAGTCACGCCTTTGAATATATTGGATCTGGTAATACATTCCCTGATGCACTCCCTGCTCGTGGTGGTGTAGCAATCCCAGAAAATGAAATTGTGAATAAGAATGGGGGTTTGGTTATCTTCACTTCTACCGATCAAGCAGGTAACTTTAAAATTGGTGATGGTGTTGTTATTAATCAGTTAGAAGGTTCTATTTCTGGAGACGCATACAACAGAAGTTTGTTTGCAAACATCACACCTTACATTCTCGCACTAGGAGGGGGAGACTAAAAAATGCCACTAGCTTTAAACAATTATCAAACTATTACGGGTGTTGTAGGAACTAATACAGTCGGTATCTACACAGCACCAACTGGGTACAGTGCTATTGTTCTATTGGCACAAGCCACCAACATTGGAAGTAATACACAGACAATTAATTTTTTACACGAAAGAACAGTCGCAGGTGTTGCAGTAACTACAGAAATTCTTTTGGGATTTCCTGTTCCTGCGAATGATGCTGCAAATCTTCTTGCAGGAAAACTTGTTCTTGAAACTGGTGACTCACTTAAAATAGGATCAAGTAGTAATACTGATGTGAAATTTATTTCATCTGTTTTAGAGACACTTAATCAGTAATAAACAATGGCAAGATTCGCTAGCAACGACCGTATAAATCTAAAAGTTGGTGTAAGTTCACATAGCGAACAACTTACATCACTGGAAGTAGTTGGTCGTGTTGGTATAAACTCTACCACATCAGAGAATGCACTAGACATTGTTGGTAATGCCAATGTAGATGGGAATATAAGTGTATCTGGGTTGTCAACCTTTACTGGTATTGTTACCACTGGTGGTGACCTGTATGTTGGCGGTGACCTATATGTAAAAGATGATTTAGTATATGACGAAGTAACGGGTAGAAATATTAATATCAGTGGTGTAGCAACCATTGGTCAAACACTAGATGTCAATGGTAATCTAGATGTAGATGGTCACACAGAACTTGATAATTTAAATGTAACTGGTGTTTCTACATTTACAGGTTCTATACATCTTCCTGATAGTTCTGGAGATGCCGTTGGTAGAATATTATTTGGTGATGGTGATGATTTAAAAATCTATCATGACGGCAATTCTTATATAGAGAACACTAATGCAGCATCAAATCTTTTCATAAACAGTGCTCTAGGATTACAACTTAGAGTAAACAGTAGTGAAGCAGCACTTGCGGCGACAGCTAATGGTACGGTTGAAATTTACCATGATGGTGTTGAAAAACTTGAAACCACTGGTTTTGGTGTTACTGTCTTTGGAACTACACAAACTCAACAGTTAAATGTAACCGGTGTTTCTACATTTGCTGGTAATATAAACGCAAATGGAAATCTTGTTGGTGATAACTCCACAAATATTTCTGGTATCAACTCTGTTACTGCAGTAACATACTTTGGTGATGGTTCACAACTTACCGGTTCTGGTGGTGGTACCCTTATTCAAGGTATCTCTATCGAAGAAGAGGGGACGAATGTTGGCACAGCTGGGTCAATCAAAACCATCAACTTCAAAGGTGCAAAGGTAACTGCTGCTTCAGTTAATGCCACTAAAGTTGATGTTACAGTTAATACTGGTCTTAATACAGCAGGAACATCTGGTTTCAATAATCTATTTGTAACTGGTGTATCTACATTTGCAGGTAATATCAACGCGAATGGAAATGTTATTGGTGATAGTGCTACAAATATTTCTGGTATTAATTCAGTAACTGCAACAACATTCTTTGGTGATGGTTCTAATCTTTCTAACACTGGTGCAGTTTTAAGTGCCGCATCTGGAATTCAAAGACTGGTTGCTACTAGTCTAACTACGGGTGTTCTGACCGCTGCTGGAACTGACGCGGACTTGACATTTAATGCAACAACTAACCTATTAAGTGCTGGTAAATTATCGATTGCAGGTATTTCTACATTAGCTGATGTTAATTCATCTGGTGTCATCACGGCAACAAGCTTTAGTGGAAGTGGTACAAATTTGTCAGGCATTGTTACTTCGCTAGTAGCAGGGGCCAATATTTCGATAAGTGGTGCTACCGGCCAAGTCACTATCGCTGGTCTTGCCAATACTGCTAATGTAACAGCCAATACCTTGACTGTATCAGGGTTCTCAACATTTGCAAGTGCGTCTTTTAGTGGTAATGTTTCAATTGCAGGAACACTTACTTATGAAGATGTCACCAATATTGATTCTGTTGGTGTCATCACTGCAAGAGCTGGAATTAGAATCGGAACAGGTGGTACAGTCGGACCTGTAGGATCTGGTATTGTAACATACTTTGGTGATGGTTCACAACTAAGTGGAGTTCAAGGTGGTAAATGGGAAGAAACTGATGTAGGTATCAATACATCTTCAAATGTTGGTATCGGTACTACAAATCCCATTCACAAACTAGAAGTTATTGGTGACACTAACCTAACTGGTAATCTAAATGTAACAGGAATTACTACCATAAATGGAAATAGTGTTCCATCCATCGGAATGGTAATTGCCCTCAGTGGTTTCTAATAAATAACTAAAAAGTACTAATACAATGGCGGAGTCATTTACAAATTCACTGACAAGGGCTGCGGGTATTGTAACCTCAAGTAATTCAGGGTCTATTGGTATTACCACTTCCCTCATTACCGGAATCTCAACCAATGGGGTTTCAGTTGGTGATATGGTAAAAACAACATTCTTTAGGGGTGGGTCAAAAGTTTCTGTGATTGGAGTAGGTCAAGTAAATCTTGACAGAACATCTACCAATACCACTACAAAGACTGGTCAAACTGTTACATTTATGGGTAAGACCACTGCTTTTACAGCAACCGAAAAATCAATCTTGGTTGGTGGAACTTTCGCAAATCTGACTGATAATACGATTAATGTGAATGTAGAGGTTGGAATCGGAAATACTTTTGCTCTTATCGCAAACAATATTCCTATCCCTCAAGGTAGTTCGTTCGTTATCAGTGACGCTGGTAAAACAATCTTAAGACCGAATGAAGTAATTAATTTGTATTGTGATACAGCCACATCTGTGGATTCTAGTTTGAGTATTCTTAGTGGGGTTCAATAATGGGTCTTGGTAATAACGGATATATTGGAAGATCTCCTGGAGATTCTTCTGTAATTGTAAGAAGACAGGTATATCAACCAACCGGTGTTCAAACTTCATTTACATTTGAATCTGGTTATGACAACAATTTCTTTGATGTCTTTATTAATGGTGCGAAGCAGATTAAGTCCATTGACTTCACTGCGGTAGATAATACAACATTCTCTTTAACATCACCAGCACAAAATGGTGATGTTATTGAGGCTGTCGCTTATAAAGCTTTCAATGCCACAAATAGTGGTGTGGGTATTCAATCTGCCGGGGTACGGATTGGTGAACCTTCAACTCTAAATTTTATTGGTGCAGGAAATACATTTAAAGTTAGGGAAGCTGGTGAGGTTATTGATATCTCCATTCAAGGTGGTGGAGGAGGTGGTGGTGTTGGAACTGCCATTAATTATGAAAACGGAGATTCAAGCCCATTTAGTTTCATTAATGCAACAGCATTCGTAAATCAAAATATTGTTTTAGATACAACAACTGCTGGTGCAGATAATTCATACGTTGTCGTCCAGGAACCCCGACTGATTGTTTCAGTTGGTGCTGCCGTTACTGTGGGACTTGGAAAAACTATGGTAACTGATCTATATCAACTTGGTGATCTCTAATAAATACAACTAAAAGATATAAGTAATGTCGGCAATTAATGTAAATTCAATTACAGGAAGGACCGGAACTCACGGTCCTGTGCTGACTGGTGTGACCACGGTAACTGGTGGCACTCTAAATACCGCAGCTTTAAACGTCACTGGTGCAGCTTCATTTTCCAGTAATGTATCTATTGCCGGTACCTTAACTTATGATGATGTAACAAGTATAGATTCGGTTGGTATTATTACAGCACAGGCTGGTATTCAGGTAACCAGTGGGTCGGTTGGTATTGGAACTGCTATTCCTGGAGCATTGTTATCTATCGAATCTACCGCAGCAAATGCTGCAAGAATTCGTTTAGGATTTGATAGTCCTAGGTATTATGATATCTTCCGTGGTAGTACAACAAATAGTGGTTACCTTAATTTTTACGGAAGTCAAAGTTCTTTTGTTGGATATGTTTTTGATGGTGTAGATGGCGAGAGGATGAGAATAGATACAAGTGGTCGCTTATTGCTGGGCACCACGACTGAAGGTGAAGCAACTGCAGATAATTTTACAATTGCAGACTCGGGACATTGTGGAATTACTTTACGTTCCGGTGATGATGATGTTGGAACGATTTTCTTCTCCGACGGCACGTCTGGTGATGCTGAATATGAAGGTTACGTTCAATATGATCATAGTGGCAATTTTATGAAATTTGCTACAAATCATGCAGAAAGACTTCGTGTAGATTCTACTGGTCGTTTGCTGGTGGGCACGACCAGTGACGTATCACCAGCAGGTTTTAATAATAGGATTCAGGTAAATACCAATAGTTACACTGCCAGTATTCTTCTTAGAAGAGACAGTAATAACGACGGTGCTGGCAACGTTGTCTTTGCTAAATCCAGAAGTAGTTCGCTAGGTGGTCACACCATTGTTCAATCTGGTGATGACCTAGGAAAGATTTATTTTTATGGTGCTGATGGAACTGATACTGATACTCCAGCCGCATCTATTGAAGCAGCTGTAGACGGTACTCCTGGCACCAATGATATGCCAGGAAGATTGATGTTCAAAACAACAGCCGACGGAGCATCATCATCAACAGAAAGACTTCGTATAACTTCTGAGGGACATTTATTACCTGGAAGCAATAATACATATGATCTGGGATCAGTTACAAATGGATGGAGAAATGTTTATTCTAATGACTTAAATTTATCTAATATGAATGGAGATTCAAACGATATTGATGGAACTAATGGGTCATGGACTATTCAAGAAGGAAAAGATGACCTATTCTTAATAAATAGATTGACTGGTAAAAAATATAAGTTTAATCTTACAGAGGTATCCTAGATGGCTTTTTATGTTACAGATGGAACAACTGCAAGACAACAAAATACAGGTGTAGTTTTTGTTGAAGGTAAGGTAACTACTGGAACCTCACATGTAGATATAAGATATGATCAGGCAAGAAGTGCTGGATATGGATTTTTTACATTAGATTTAACTGGTATAAGAGTTCAATCTAAGGAATTTACAATGCGTGGATTGACTGCTGCTAACACAGTTGCAACAAATGGACATTATGGGGGATACTATGCTCATGGAGAGTCTGATGCAGACCTTGATGCGGGTACAAGTAGTAGTATGAATAATGATGCTTACTGGACTTTAACGGCGGGTCGGACGGGAAGTCATCTCAGTAGATATTTGGGACATTGGAGAGTTTATATAACATTTCCTATAGATTCATCAATCACAGCTGTAAATGGTGCTCGTCCAAATGTTTTTTGGAGAGGAACTTGTAGAGTTTCTAGTGTTGACTCGGCCAATATAGCTGGTGGAGGAACAGCTGTTCCAGCTTTTGATTATGGTATCAGGATTGGTACTAATGATGGATCGACAAACTGGGATCTTGGTTCATATTGTCTAACCGGATATAAAGAGGGTGGTCAATTCTAGTGATCTTTCATGGTTTATGGTTGATAAATAATCAAAAAGTACTCTGATGTCAAGAATAAGAGCAGATCAGATATTAAATGGTGCTGGTACCGGTGCTCCTAACTTTTCATTAGGACTTCAGGTAGGTGCTGCTACCACTATCCATACAACAGGTATTGACCTTGGAAGTGGTAATATTCAATCACATAATATAAATTCAACTGGTATTATTACTGCTGCTTCTGGATCTTTTAGTGGTAATGTTTCTGTTGGTGGAACATTAACATATGAAGACGTTACAAGTATAGATTCGGTTGGTATTATAACTGCTCAATCTGGTATTCATGTTACTGGTGGTGATGTTGGTATCAATACAACTTCAAATAATGATGGCGCACATTTTCAACATTATCAATCTGAAGTAAGACATCAAAGTTTCCAAAGTACTAATGGTGATTTATCAATTGTTACAGATAATAATAGTAATCCAGCTGTATACATCAAAGGAACAGGAAATGCAGATTTAGTAAATGTATTTGATAATACTACTGAAGTTTTTACAATAAAAGATGGTGGTAATGTTGCTATCGGAACTGATAATCCCTCATCAGTCATTTTTACTGTAAGAGGAGATAATAATACTACATTTACTAATAATCCAGCTAGCATGCTTATAGCGGGTAATGATTCAGCGACTTCGGGTAGCTCTGGTGCCGGTATATTCTTTGGAGGAAGATATCTCGATGGTCAAGATACTACAACGACATTTGCAGCTATCAGTGGTATTAAGGAAACAACATCAGATAATGAATATGGCGGTGCTTTAGTTTTTGGTACTAGAGCTGCTGGTTCTGGTGGTGGAAGTTTTGAAAGAATGCGTATAGATTCTAATGGTTATATGACAAAGGCACCATCGGGAATGGTAATAAGAAGTGGTTTTTATGATCCAGGAACCGGAACTAATGCAACAACAGCGACCACTTCCGCGACATTTACAACCCTTAATATTAATGGAACGGGTCAAGTAGGACATAATATAGGTAAA
>CETQ01025899.1_pt1 | contig 17753 bp, 20 predicted proteins | sample 531261 | NCBI WGS metagenome assembly CETQ01 (sample SAMEA2622376, study PRJEB7988) | marine metagenome | biome: marine biome (ENVO:00000447); feature: surface water layer (ENVO:00002042); material: "saline water (ENVO:00002010), including plankton (ENVO:xxxxxxxx)" | depth 5 m
TATCATAAAGCGCCTTAATTTGGTCTGCAGTATCGACACTATTTTCAGTAAGGGTGTTGGTCATTGATTGGATACGCACAGGGTTTGATGAACCTATTGCTATTCCACCAACATCGACATTATATGTTTCTCGCCTTTTAATCATTAATGGTATTATAGTGAATAGTCATTCATGTTTACAGAAAGAGAGAGAATAATAATTGAAAACTTGGTTGAGGACTATATAGCCTCAGGCAAGGCTATTAGTTCTGAGAGACTTTTAGGCATAAAAGGTCTGAATTGTAGCGCTGCAACGATAAGAAAAGATCTTAATAATTTAGAATCTCAAGGGCTAATAGAATCAGCCCATGTATCATCTGGAAGAATACCTACGGTTAAAGGTTATCGGTATTATATAGATAATAGTTTAGTCAGAAAGCCACTCTCAGCTGAAGAACAAAATGCAATAAAGAACCTTATTTCTTCGCAAGCTAGTCAGAATACTATTATTTCTTCAACTTCAGAATTTATCTCTGAAATTTCTGATTTTGCTGCTGTGATAGGGTCGTTTGATGATGGGAAAAAAACCTTTTTTAAACTTGAAGTGCACAAATTGTCTTCAACTAAGGCGTTAGCAGTGGTTGTTATGGATAATGATCATATTGAAAACAAAATTATAGATATAAGTAACATCTCGAGTAACAAACTAATCTCCTGTGTTAAGTATTTAAATGAACATTTCTCAGGAATTGAACTAAAAGAAATACCAAAAATACTCACAAAAAGCCTAAATAACATTAGGATAGAGATAAATACTGCTTTAAGGGTACTGAATAATTTTATAACACCAAGCTTCGATGATTTTTTTGTGACAGGACAGAGAAAACTTGTTGATTCTAAAGAGTTCTATGATATCCAGAAGGTTAAAAACTTAGTTGAACTTTTTGAGAAAAAACAGACACTTAGAAGATTATTAACAAACTGTATTACAAATGAAAACATACAAATTTATATAGGCGATGAATCTGGCAGCGATTTATTGTCGGATTGTAGTTTAATTTCTGCACCATATAAGAAAAATAATAAAACTGTTGGAGTGCTTGGAGTTATTGGTCCTAAAAGAATGAATTACCAAAGAATAGTGGAGATTGTAGATTTTACTGCTAAAATATTTTCGAAAAATTAGACCATTATGACAGAATCAAAAGAAATGAAAGAAGAAGATAATATCACTCCAAAAAATGCTGATGAACCAGAAAATACCAGTAATTCAGAAAATCAAGAAGAGGAAATAAGCTGGGAGGAAAAATATGAAGAGGCTTACGATGCGCTTTTGAGAGCAAAAGCTGAAGTTGAAAACATTAAAAAAAGATCTGAAAAAGAAATAAGCAATGCGTATAAATTCAGTACTGAATCATTATTTTTAGATTTAATTCCTATTTATGAGTCTCTTAGCCTAGCTGTTTCTCAGGATAAAAAAAATATTAAACTAGAAAATCTCGAAGAAGGTAATAAATTACTGAAGAATATGTTTGATTCACTGCTACAAAAAAATTCGCTAGAGGTCATCAGTCCTTCTGAGGGTGATAAATTCGATCCTAATTTGCACCAAGCGATAAAGACCTCAAAAGATGATAAAAAAGAAAACAATACCATCCAGGAAGTACTCCAAAAAGGCTACAAATTAATGGATAGAGTCATCAAGCCCGCTTTAGTGACAGTAATTAAGAACTAATTACTTGAAAAAAACTTTTTAGTACCCATATTACAAATGACTTAAACATCATAGGAGAAAAAAAGTGGCGATTATTGGGATAGACTTAGGCACAACAAATTCATGTGTATCAATCATGGATGGTGACAAAACGAAAGTGATAGAAAATAGCGAAGGAGATAGAACAACTCCATCATATGTAGCTTTCACTGACGATAATGAAACTTTGGTTGGACAGTCCGCAAAAAGACAAGCAGTCACAAACCCAACTAACACTCTATATGCTATCAAGCGATTAATTGGCAGAAAATTTGATGAAGATGCTGTTCAAAAAGATATAAAATTAGTCCCTTATTCTATTGTGAAAAATACTAATGGTGATGCCTGGGTAGAGACTAACGGTAAAAAAATAGCTCCGCCTGAAGTTTCTGCAAAAATATTAATGAAGATGAAGCAAACAGCAGAAGATTATCTTGGAACAGAAGTGAAAGAAGCTGTTATAACAGTACCTGCATATTTTAATGACTCGCAAAGACAAGCAACAAAAGATGCTGGTAAGATTGCAGGCTTAGATGTTAAAAGAATTATAAATGAACCTACAGCAGCTGCTCTGGCGTACGGTCTAGACAAAAATTCTAATGAAAAGAAAGTTGTTGTATATGATCTAGGCGGAGGAACATTTGATGTTTCAATTATCGAGATGACAAAAATTGATGGTGAGCAACAATTTGAGGTGCTCTCAACAAGTGGCGATACGTTTTTGGGTGGCGAAGATTTTGATTTAAGACTAATCGATTATTTAGTTGATGAATTTAAAAAAGATCAGGGCATTGATCTTAAACAAGATCCACTTGCAATACAAAGATTAAAAGAAGCTGCAGAAAAAGCAAAAATAGAACTTTCTTCAAGCTCTCAAACTGATATCAATCTTCCATACGTTACAGCTGATGCATCAGGTCCGAAACATATGAATTTAAAACTAACTAGAGCTAAACTGGAATCACTTGTTGATGATTTAGTACAAAAGACTCTGGAACCATGTAAGATGGCCCTTAAAGATGCAGGTATTTCTGCTAGTGAGATAGGCGAAGTTATTCTTGTTGGCGGGCAAACACGTATGCCAAAAGTCCAAGAAGTTGTAAAAGATTTTTTTAATCGTGAACCAAAAAAAGATGTTAATCCAGATGAAGCTGTTGCAATGGGAGCAGCAATTCAAGCTGGAGTTTTAGGCGGTGATGTTAAAGACGTACTTTTATTGGATGTTACGCCACTGACATTAGGCATTGAGACAATGGGTGGAGTTAGAACACCTCTTATTGATAAAAATACAACAATACCAACTAAAAAATCACAAGTTTTCTCAACTGCTGAGGATAACCAACCAGCTGTTACTGTTCATGTACTTCAAGGAGAAAGAGAAGTTGCGTCTGGTAATAAATCACTTGGCAAATTTGATTTAGCTGACATCCCGCCTTCACCAAGAGGAACACCACAAATTGAGGTAACATTCGATATTGATGCAAATGGAATATTAAATGTATCTGCAAAGGATAAAGCAACAGGCAAAGAACAATCAATTATTATTAAGGCGTCAAGCGGTTTAAGTGATGAAGAGATTAATAATATGATTAAAGATGCTGAAAAACATGCTGAAGAAGACAAAAAAGTAAAAGAACTTGTTGATGCAAAAAATCAAGCTGAGGCAATGATAAACGGGTCTGAAAAAGCAATTAAAGATTTAGGAGATAAAGCAGACAAAGCTGATGTTGAAGCAACCAACAAAGCGATTGAAACATTAAAAGAAGCAATTAAAACTGATGACATTGATAAAATAAAAGACCTTACAATGAAGTTGACAGAAGTTGCTGGAAAAATCGCACAGCAAGCTTATCAAGAGCAAGCTCAAGCTGAAGGGGCAGCAGCAGGGCAAGCAGACGCTAGTGCTAACTCTTCTAGTGGAAATAAAGATGCGGTCGACGCTGAATTTGAAGAGGTTGATGAAAAACAAGACGAACCAAAAGAAAATACAAAATAATGGCAAAGGCCGATTATTACTCATTGCTCGGAGTATCTCGAGACGCGTCAGATCAAGAGCTCAAAAGAGCATATAAAAAACTTGCTATGAAATATCACCCTGATAGGAATCAGGGTGACAAAGAAGCCGAAAAGAAATTTAAAGAACTTTCAGAAGCATATGAGGTTCTATCAGATCAGACTAAAAGACAAGCATACGACCAATTTGGTCATGAAGGTTTAGACCAGAGATTTGGCCAGGGAGGAGGATTCCAAGGGGGGTCATTTAATGATATTTTTGGCGATGTTTTTGGAGATATTTTTGGTGGGGGGTCACGATCACAAAATCAACCAAGAAGAGGATCAGACTTAGAATATAGAATAGAAGTTACACTTGAGGATGCAATAAAAGGGAAAGAGGTAAAAATGAGCATACCTCGAAAAATAAACTGTAAACCTTGTAAAGGAACAGGCGCTAAAGATGGTTCAGCTTTTACTGCATGTAAACAATGCAATGGTCAGGGTCAGGTAAGAGTAAGCCAAGGTTTTTTCTCAGTCCAGCAAACATGTCCATCATGTCGAGGAAGAGGAAAAACTATTGATATAATCTGTGGGAGTTGTAGCGGGAGTGGTTTTAACAATGAAACTAAAAAACTTGCGGTAAAAATACCTCCAGGTGTTGATAACGGAGATCAAATAAGATTATCAGGAGAAGGTGAAGCAGGACCAAATAATGGTATATCTGGTGATTTATACGTCTCAGTAAGCGTAAAACCTCATAAGTTTTTCCAAAGGGATGGAGATGATTTGTTGTGTGAGGTGCCCATTAGTTTTACTACAGCTACGCTAGGAGATAAGATTATTCTGCCAACACTTGAAGGAAAAGTAGAACTATCAATTCCTGCGGGAACTCAAAGCGGAAGACCTTTTAGAATAAAAAATAAAGGAGTAAAATCAGTACGATCATCGTATAAAGGTGATTTATACTGTAAAGTTAATATTGAAACACCAGTTAATTTAACAAAAGAACAAAAAGAATTACTCACTAAGCTAGATGAATCGTTTTCAAAAAGTAAATCCAAACATAGACCCAATGAGAAATCATGGCTTGACAACATAAAGGAATTATTCGATAAATGAAAAATTATAAAATTGCGGTTAACGGTTTTTTTGGAAGAATGGGGCAAACAATTTATAGTTTATCAAAAGATGAAGATTACGAAGTAACAGTCGGGATTGATAGAGAAGAGAATTTCAAAAATTTGCAAGAAATAAAACTTTCAGAAAACCTTCTAGAGTTAGAACCTTTTTTTGATGTTGTTATTGATTTTTCCTTGCCAGATTTCTCTATTGAAACTATTAAGCACTGCATTGTTTTGGGTAAGCCAATTACTGTTGGGACAACTGGCTTTACCGATGAACAAAAAGAAACATTGTTGCATGCTGGTACCAAGATTCCTATTCTAGTTGCTCCAAATATGAGTATTGGTGTCAACGCATCCTTGCGTTCAATATCAGAACTTTCAAAAGTATTATCTGATTATGATGTTCATATTGAGGAAACGCACCATAAAAATAAAGTGGATTCACCTTCAGGAACTGCTCTTAAAATTGCAGAAGTAATTGCAGAAGCACGCAATATTAATTATAAAGATATTCGTATTGATGCTTTTAGAGAGGAAGGAGAAATAGGTGTGCACAAAACAGTATTTAAATCACCAGACGATGAAATTATCTTATTTCATAATGCTTTTAACAGAAAAATTTTCGCTAAGGGAGCACTGCAAACATCGCAGTGGGTTGCGCAGCAAAAACCTGGACTATATTCATACAAAGATTATATGGATAGCTTAGCGTGAAAATAGCAGTAGTTTTTCCAGGTCAAGGTTCTCAGAATAAATCTATGCTGGATTCATTTACAAATATAGATACCTTCCAAAACACCTTAAGCAAAGCATCTGCGATATTAAATTATGAAATAAAAGAAATCGTTAATGATGATTCTAGATTAAACAATACTATTTACACACAACCAATTATGTTGGCTGTCACTTATGCTATTTGGGAAATCTTTCAGACTAGATATGATCCGAAAATTACTATTGCGGCTGGACATAGTTTAGGTGAATATAGTGCACTTGTTGCTAACAATACTATTAGTTTTGAAGATGGCTTACAGTTAGTTCAAAAACGAGCCGCCTTCATGTCGAAGGTTATGGAAAATGTTAATGGTGCGATGGCAGCTGTTATTGGTTTAGATGGAAATATTGTAAATGATATCTGTAGGGCGTCTACTAAAGACAATGAGATTATTGAAGCCGTAAATTTTAATTGCCCCGGACAAACAGTCATTGCAGGACACTCAGTAGCTATTGATAATATTACGCCAATCTTAAAAAATGAAGGAGCTAAGATTGTTAAAAAACTACCTGTATCAATTGCTGCACATACATCTCTACTCAAATCTGTAGCCAGTGAACTAGAAAACGAATTACAAAAGATTTCATTTAATACAAGCACTTTTGATGTTATTCATAATTATGATTTATCAATAAGCAAATCAGATAAAAATCTTAAAAATGCACTTTCACAACAAGTATGTTCGCCAGTAAGGTGGATAGAAACATGTGAAAAATTTAAATCAGATAAAATTACGGATATAATAGAAATTGGGCCAGGGAATGTTTTGGCAGGATTAGTAAAAAGATTTGATAAATCTATTACTGTTCATTCAACAAATACACTGGAAGATATCAAAATTCTTGCTAAGGCTTTATAATATTTAATAATGAAAGATAAAATAGTTTTAATAACCGGCGCAAACAGAGGAATTGGACATAATATACTCCAAAGGTTAGATTCTTTAGGTTATACAGCTATAGGAACTTCCCGCTCGAGCGAGGGGGTGAAAATAATCTCTAACTCTATAAAAAACTCAAATGGAAAAGGCATTGTTATGGATGTTACTAATCAAGAGTCCATAAACAACGGAGTTGAGATAATTAAAAATGAATATGGAACTATATATGGATTAGTTAATAATGCAGGAATAACTCAAGATAATTTATTAATGAGAATGACAGACGAACAATGGTTATCAGTTATTGATTCTAATCTCACATCACTCTATAGAGTTACAAAAAGCGTAATTAAAGACATGATTAAAGCTAAAACAGGACGAATTGTTAATATTGGGTCAATTGTAGGTGTTTCAGGAAATGCAGGGCAGACAAATTATTCAGCAACAAAATCTGGACTACTGGGGTTCACTAAATCTCTTGCTAAAGAGCTTTCTTCACGCAATATCAACGTAAACTCTATATCTCCAGGATTTATTGAGACAGACATGACAAAAGCTCTGTCCGAAGATCAGATTAGCAATTTGAGTAAAAACATTCCTTTAGGAAGGATTGCGAGTCCTGATGAAGTTTCTAGTGTCGTATCTTTTTTATTATCTGATGATTCATCGTACATAACTGGTGAAAATATTAATGTAAATGGTGGCTTATATATGTAAAAATACATATAAATTTTAATCAAATTTAATATCGCTTAGGAGAAAATAATAATGAGCAGTATAGAGGAAAGAGTCAAGGATATAATCGTTACTCAATTAGGTGTGAAAGCAGAAGAAGTCAAAAATGAATCTAAATTTATAGACGATTTAGGTGCGGATTCTCTTGATACTGTAGAATTAGTTATGGCATTAGAGGAAGAATTTGAAACAGAAATTCCAGATGAAGATGCCGAAAAAATAACCTCTGTCCAAGAAGCTATAGATTACGTCAACGCAAATCAATAATAATAATGAGTAAAAGACGAGTTGTAGTTACAGGTATAGGATGCCTCACTCCACTTGGTAACAATAAAGAAGATTTTTGGAATTGTCTCTTAGAAGGTAAATCTGGAGTACAGACGATTGATTTTCTTGATACAGAAAAACTTCCAGTAAAATTTTCTGCATCAGTGAAAAACTTTGAATCAGAAAAATATTTTGATCGTAAAGATTTAAAGAAAATGGACCTATTTATGCAATATGGTATGGCTGCAGGTATCGATGCAGTAGAAAATTCTGGTTTATTGAATAGCAATATTGATAACAATCGTATCGGAATATCTATAGGGTCTGGTATCGGAGGGTTAGCAATGATTGAGGCTACCAGAGATACCTTTCAGAAAAGTGGTTCTAGAAGAATCTCTCCATTTTTTGTTCCTGCCAGCATCATTAATATGATTTCTGGAAATTTATCAATTAAATATGGTTTCAAAGGCCCCAATTTATCGATAGTAACTGCATGTACAACCGGTACTCATAATATTGGAGAAGGTTTTAGACAAATTCAATATGCTCATGCAGATGCAATGATATGTGGAGGTGCAGAAATGGCTACTTCTGATTTAGGAATAGGAGGTTTTGCAGCAGCAAGAGCGCTATCTACAAGAAATGAATCACCAGAGACTGCAAGTAGACCATGGGATAAAGATAGAGATGGATTTGTTCTTGGTGATGGAGCTGGAGTAATTGTACTGGAAGAACTCGAACATGCAAAAAAAAGAGGGGCGACAATTTATGCAGAAATAAACGGATATGGAATGAGTGCTGATGCTTATCATATGACCCTTCCATCAGAAACAGGCGATGGGGCCTCTCGATGCATGACATTAGCATTAGAAGATGCACAGTTATCCTCAGATAAAATTGACTATATAAATGCTCATGGCACATCTACACCCGCTGGAGATATTCTCGAATTAAGCGCAGTTAAAAAAACTTTTAATAGTCATGCACATAATCTTATTATTAATTCATCAAAATCAATGATTGGACATCTTCTTGGAGCAGCAGGTGGTGTCGAAGCAATAGTATGTATTCTATCAATAATTAACGGAAAAATTCATCAAACAATAAATATCGATAACCTCGATGAAAAATGTGATTTAAATGTTAATCATAAATCTGCAGTTGATTGTGATATTAATTATGCTTTATCAAACTCGTTCGGGTTTGGTGGAACTAATGGATCTCTCATTTTTTCAAAATTTAAAGACTAAATACTAGCTTGAATATTCAAGTACATATAAATAAGAAAACTGTATCTATTTTAGACAGAGCTTTCAATTATGGCGATGGTCTTTTTGAAACAATACATGTAAGAAATAATAAACCATTATTTATAAATGACCATATTAAACGATTAAACCATGGGTGTAAGAAATTAAAAATTCATAGGGTACCTAGTAAGCTTATAAAAGAATCAATTAAAAAATCTATTGCTAAAAGCAATGAATGTATTATTAAGATTGTTTATTCGAGAGGATTATCAATGCATGGTTATGTCTATGATAAAAATATTTTACCACAACTATATATATTTAAAAAACCTCTCAGCAAAAAGAAGAAAAATTTATTTATTACTTTGTCTTACTCACAATACTATATTCATGACAATACGTATTTATCGCAAATAAAGCATTTGAATAGATTAGAACAAATTCTCGGTTTTACAATGAAACCTAGCGCTGAATATGATGACTATATAATATTAGATAGTCATAAAAAAATTATTGAATGTATCTCATCAAATATATTTTTTTATACATATAACAAAAATAGATTCGAACTCACAACTCCAAGCCTAGCTAAATGCGGAGTTGAAGGGATTATGAAACATCAGATAATAAAATATTTAAAAAGAAAAAAAATTAAAATCATTGAAAAAGATATTATAAAAAAAGATATAATTAATTTTGACGGTTGTTTTATATGTAATGTTATTAAAGGCGTCCAGTTTGTAAATAAAATTGATAAAAAAATCATGAAACATTCTATACAAATAGAAGACTTATTAAGAAAATATATTTATGAGTAATAAATTTATTATAGTTGAAGGAAGTGAGGGTGTTGGAAAATCCACACAAATTAGAATTATTGAGAAATATCTACAACTAAATAATATCGCTTATGTTCTTACTAGAGAACCAGGAGGAACAACGTTTGGTGAATCAATAAGAGCGATAATTTTAGATAAAACTAATGATACACATGAATTAACTGATTCCTTGTTATTTTATGCAGCGAGATATGAAAATTATAAAAGAGTTATATTGCCTGCTTTAGAAGCTGGAAAAACAGTCATCTGCGACAGGTTTCATTATTCAACTTTAGTTTATCAAGGCATTGTTGGAAAAAATCAAATCGTTTTGGATATGCATGATATTTTTGATCCTATTTTTTCAAAAAAAATAGACTGTATCTTATACTTAGTAGCAAGTCCTGAGGTTAGTCTTCAGCGAATATCAAAAAGATCTAAAACAGATAAATTTGAAAGTAGGGGTCTAGAATACCTTAGAGAATTAGACGTAGCTTATAATTCCATATTTTCAGAAATGAATAATGTTTTACAAATTGATACTTCTGGCGATAAAATAGATACAGAAAAAAAACTTTCATTATCTCTCGATAAAATATTTCAAAACAAATGATTAATCAATTAAAATTAGACAATTTTTCAAGAAATTATCTTGTGATATCGAGCGATATGCATCAGCGATATACAACCATGATAGAAAAGATTTCTAAATTCTTGAATATACCTATTGAAAATATTCTAAATAATCCTGATATAAAATATATTTCTCTGCCTATTATTGATAAGGGTGGAAAATATGTTGAATCTGTTTCGAATAATGATTTACTTCTGAATCATTATGGACTAATTGACAAAATTGACTCTAATAGAATAGGAAATGAAATTAGCATAGAGCAGATCAGAGAAGTAATTTCTTTTACTCAAATATCTGCACATAAAAATAAAAAAATCGTAATTTTAAACGATGCAGCTAAATTGAACAAAGAAGCCTCTTCAGCTTTGCTAAAAACTTTAGAAGAGGTGTCATCTAATTGTTCATTTATCATACTGTGTAATTCACATACAGATGTTTACGAAACTATTAGAAGCAGATGTCAACTTATATACCTAGATACAACCAAAAAACTAAATAGTTATTCTAACTTTGCAGAATACTTTTATTCTAATAATGAATTTTTAAAGAGCTATTCTGATGAATATAATATTAATAATACGATTGAAAATACAACATCTGAAATTGAAGGTCTATTAAGCAAAACAGCTGACCCTATTGAAACATCTGCAAAATGGCATAAAGTAGGAACTAAATTAATAGTTGAAGTGCTTCATAATTATATAGTATTCATTGTGAGAAATTCTATATCATTAAACTTTCAGGAAAATGATCATAACAAGAACCTAAAAAAGCTTTCAGACATATACAATAAAATACCTTTCATTAAAAAGAATATAAGCTTGAATATCAATCACAAATATATACTCAATAACATATCAATTGAATTAGCTTCATAATCATAATAATATCCAACTATGCAAAAGCCTGATGATAAAATTATAAATTTATTTGAACAATCAAATCCTGGTTTTCAAAAAATTAAAATAACAGATTCTATGAAACTAAAAAGGGGAGGATTTCTTACTAATCCATATTTAGCTTATGAAACCTGGGGTAAACTTTCTAAATCAAAAGATAATGTAATTGTGATATTAACCGGGTTAAGTGCAAGTTCTCATGTGGCTTCTAGTGACTCAAATTCGAGCGCTGGTTGGTGGGAAGGAATGGTAGGTAGCGGAAAGGCAATTGATGCTGATAAATATCATATCATTTGTATAAACTCACTCGGGAGCTGCTTCGGATCAACTGGTCCAGCATCAATAAATGAGATTACTAAAGAGCCATATAGGCTTACCTTTCCAGAGCTATCTATTGATGATATGGCCAATGCTACAAAGCTTTTACTAGATAAATTAGGTATTGATTCTATTCATACATTAATAGGCCCATCTATGGGAGGCATGCATGCATTGGCTTTAGTTGTTCAGAATACTAATCTAGTAAGAAACTTTATTGCAATATCCACTGCTAGTCAGTCTCTACCATACTCGATTGCTATTCGCTCGTTACAGAGAGAAGTTATAAGAAAAGACCCTTTATGGAAAAACGGATATTACTCACCTGAGAATCCGCCTCATAATGGAGTTCGTATAGCAAGAAAGCTAGGCATGATGTCTTATAGATCAGCTGACGAGTGGGCGCAAAGATTTGGTAGAAAAAAATCAGCTAAGACAGAAATCACACAAAACACATTTGGAATTGAAAATACTAATTTTGAATTTGAAATTGAGTCATACCTTGAGCATCTTGCTATTAAATTTCAGGATGTTTTTGATGCTAATTCTTATTTATATCTTTCCCGAGCTATTGATTGGTTTGATTTAGTTGATTATGGGTCATCTCCAGATAAGGTTTTAGGGCAAACAGCCATAGATAATGCTTTAGTTTTGGGTGTTAACTCTGACACCTTGTTTCCTATTGCTCAACAAAAAGAAATTGCAGAATCATTGTCATCAGGATCAACAAAAGTAACATATAAAAGCCTAGACTGTATCCAAGGTCATGATTCATTTTTAGTCGATATAGAGACCTTTTCTAAGGAAATAAAATGTTTCTTAGAAAATATTTAATACTTTTTATCATAATAATCGCAAATGTATCATTTGCAGAACAATTCAATGGAAAAGTATCTAAAATTGTTGATGGAGATACTATATGGGTCAAAAGTGCTAGCGGGATTATAAAAATAAGGCTGAGCTATATAGATGCCCCAGAATTGAAACAGGACTATGGAATTCAATCTAAAGAGTATTTGGCTAATTTGATTTTAGATAAAAACGTTGAAATCCATAGCTACAGAAGAGATAGATATAAAAGAGTAATAGGGGAGATATATATACATAATAACAAAGAGTCTGTTTTTATTAATGCAAAGCTTTTAAAGAGTGGGCATGCATGGGTTTATAAAAGATATAGAAGAAATCCATACCTTATGAATCTTGAGAATTTTGCGAGAATTAACAAAAACGGTATTTGGAATTCAGAAAATCCAGTCAAGCCATGGGAGTATCGCAAAAAATAATAATTCTAATTTAGGATACAGATCTTTTACATTTTTCTGAACAATACTTAACATTATCCCAATCACGTTCCCATTTTTTTCTCCATTTAAATGGTTTTTTACATACGATACATATTTTTTCTGGCAGCCTATCTTTTTTCATTTAGCTGATATTTGTTTTTTAAAAAAAGGAAAAAAGCTATTATTTCATATAACACTACAGATCCTTGAAAAATAAGAGGTAATGAAACTATTTTGGCTATCCACTTATATTTTGGGATATTACGCCACATGATAATAAATGCTCTTACACCAGAATATACTTTATCATCCTTTATTACATGCAAGCGCCTAAGAAGCTCTCTGTGATTCTTACCTGATATTTTGCATGCTAATTCTAAATTATTGATATCTATCCAATTAATATTATTATCAAGGGATTTATAATGATTTATTTCTTTTGAGCAAATAGAGCAGCTATCGTTAAATAATACTTTGATCATTTTGTATTCTCTTTTAAAAACTGATTTGCTTTAAGCAAAATTTTCTTTTTCCTGTCTTGGTTCATTTTATCAAACAAACTTACCATCATGTTTAGCCTTGGGTTTGTTTTAAAAAAACTACGATTTTTATCTATAAATCTCCAATATAAACCATCGAAAGTATCGCACCAATCGCCTTTTTTAAAATCCATCATTTTAAGAATATAGTTTGATCCGCAAATATATGGTTTAGTGGCCATAATACCTCCGTCGGCAAAAAGACCCATGCTATAAACATTCGGAGTCATTACCCAGTCTGATGAATCAATATATAGCTCCATAAACCATTTATAAGCATCTTTGGGTGATATTTCGCATAAGTTCATAAGATTAACTTGGATCATTAACCTCTCAATATGGTGTGAATATGCGTGTTTGATAGTGCTTTTTATGCTTATATCAAGTGGGTCAAGGCCAGTCTCACCCGTATACCATGAATCTTTGAGCTTTCTTTTATGTTTAAAAAAATTCTTTTTTTCCATTTCGTCACTTTCATAGTGATAAATACATCTCATAAATTCACGCCATCCAATTATTTGTCGTATAAATCCTTCATATGAATTCAAAGGAATATTCTTTATCTTATTGATTTTTAATAGTATATCTTTTGGCGTAATTAGACCGATATTCAATGATGAGCTAAGGTTCGAGTGAAACCATAAGTACGACCTTTGGTCTACAGAGTCTTCATAATCACCGAATTTCTTAAACTTACCCGCAACAAAACTATCTAAATTTTCAAGAGCTTGTTTTCGCGTAGTAGGGTAGTTAAAGTCATTTTCATCACCATAATGATCTTTAAATTCCTTTGCAACGATTTTAATTACTTCCTTAGTATGGATTGTGTGTTTATAGATTGATAAAGAGGGTGGTTGAAGATCTTTTGGTATTTTTTTTCTATTCTCATTGTCGTATGTCCATTTGCCACCGGTAGGTTTACCGTTAGTAATGAGAATCTTTAGCTTCTTTCTTTGATTTATATAGAAATCTGTCATCTTATATTTTGGTTTTTTACGTGTAGGACACATCTCTAAGAAATCATCTTTTTGTGTAAGAAACATAGGTGATTCTATTTCCTTTAATGTTTTTAGGTGCTTTTTTACTGAATAAATTTCATTTTTAAACCATTTGTCCTCTATATCCCAAATAGTCATATTTTGTAACCTTTTAGCTTTAATATACTTTATTAAACAATCGATATAAGTACCTGATTTAACATTCAATTCTTGATATTCAACAAATATCTTGTTTTTTTGCAGCTCATCTCTGTAAGATCTCATTGCTGATAAAAATAATATTATTTTATGTTTATGATGTTTCTCATAGGTGCACAAACCCAAATCTTCTCTCATGAAAACTATTTTAGGCTTAATTTTTTTGATATGTTCTATAGGAAATAACTGATTTCCTAAAACCACATGTAAGTCACTCATTTTCCCGATTTCCTTATCCTTATTCTTAGAATAGGTCATATATACTATTATTTCTATATAATTATATGTTCGTATAATATATATTATGTTAGTAATCTATAAAGAAAACATTATTATCCATAATCTGATAATTTCTAATTAAGTCTGCAGCTTCTTCAGAAGCTAGCCATTCATATAGTTTAAGCGATGCTTTATAGTTAAGATTTTTACATTTCATATGATTAACAAGGATCATTCCATAGTCATTTCTAAGTTCAATGGGATTTTCATATAGAACTTTATGATTGGATTTATTCTTAAATCTAAGCCATGTAGATCTATCAGAAAATATGTAAGCATTTAAAGAAATTGCAATATTTAACGATGGACCCATACCTTGTCCTGACTCTAGATACCATTTACTACTGTATTTAGTTGGGTCAAGGCCAAGTATTTTCCAAATAGCTACTTCTGCAGAGTGAGTTCCGCTAGAGTCTGATCTTGAAATAAATTTATAGTTGTTTTTATAAATTTCATTGAATGCATCTTTTGCAGAAATAGAAGAAGCTATTTTAGCTTTGTCTGACTTTGGTCCTACAATAACAAAATCGTTGTACATTAGCATATGTCTTTTTGAACCATGTCCATCAGACATAAATTTAAGTTCACGTTTTTTATCATGAACTATTAGGATATTCCCGTCACAGTTTTTTGCATTCATAATAGCTTGTCCAGTCCCAACTGCAATTACTTTTATCCTTACATTGTTATAATCTGGATAATAAGGTAAGAGATACTCATACAGACCAGAATCACGAGTTGACGTAGTAGATTGGATAGTTACTGAGGCAGCATATGAACTAAAACTAAATAAAGTAAGTAGACATAATAAAAAATTTTTTTTCATACCGACACAATTCCCTCGTTTAGCAATATCTCCTCATGTTTTAAAAACTTACAAAAGTTTTTATCATGACTGACAATTATAAGTGTGCTACCACTTGAATAAAATTTATTTATCATTTTAACAATAGTTTCAGTATTATTACTATCTAGATTATTAGTTGGTTCGTCATAAAATAATATATCAGGATGTATTAAGATGCCTCTAATAAGAGCAAGCAGCTGAAGTTCTCCTCCAGAGAGAGATTCTAAGTTTAGAGTGAGCATATATTCTAAGTTGAATTCTCTAAGTGTATTAACAATTATATTTTTCCATTTAGCCTTATTTATATTTTTACAGAATAAAACATTATTGAGGTTTTCTTCAACAGATCGATTCAAGAATATAGAATTTTGAAAGATGAATGATAAATTACTTTTATCCATGTTAAAATTTCTCTGTAAATTTCCCGAAGTAGGCTTAAGCATGCCGAATAGAATTTTTAGCAATGTTGTTTTACCTGCGCCATTTGGCCCTTTAATTATTGTTATTATATTAGAGTTGATATTGAAGTTAGCATTCTTAATTATAAATTTATTATTTACTTTATATGATAGGTTATTTGCAGAAAAGATATTCATAAGAGCTTATTTTTTATATACAGGATTAATAAATTCATTATTAAAGCTATGAATATTAATGATATCCCTAGACTTAGTGCTAAAGACAGCTCTCCTCTCGATGTTTCAAGGACTATACTGGTTGTCATTACTCTAGTTAAATTATCAATATTACCACCTACTATTATTACAGCTCCTACTTCAGAAAGTGCCCTACTTAACCCTGTTATAATAATAATTAATAAATCATATCTTGATTCAAAAATTATTGTCTTTCTTATTTTATTTGTACTTGTGTTCAAGGACATTAAATATTCATTTAAAAGATTATACCTATCATTTAGGTTTTTTAACGAAAGTGAAACTATAATAGGTGTAATGATAATAAATTGAGCAATTATCATTATTTGCGGTGAATATAAAAGATCCATGAAACCTAAAATGCCAGATGCTGAAAATATTATATATAAAATTAATCCTACAACGACGGGTGGTAGACTCATTAAAGAATTAAAAATAATAGTAATAATGTTTTTCCCAATAAAATCTTTTATAGCCATATAACTTGCAAGATATATGGAGATAATTGAAGAAACTAGTGTTGCAAGAACTGAAACATAAAGAGATAAAACAACCACTTCTACGAAACTATTATTAAGTTCAAATATATTGTTGAATGATTGATTTAATAGGTCCACAGAAAATGATAATACTACATTTCTAAAGATGCATATAGTTTGAATTTAAATCAAATTCAACTAAATGATACTAGAATAATCCAATAATGTTTCCATCATCATCAATGTCTATTCGCTCTGCAGCTGGGATTTTTGGTAATCCTGGCATTGTCATAATGTCACCACAAACCATAACTATGAACTCTGCGCCTGCAGATAGCCTTACCTCTCTTATAGGTATTTCATGGTTAGATGGTGCGCCTCTCAATGTTGGATCTGTTGAGAATGAATATTGTGTTTTTGCGACACATACTGGAAATTTTCCATAGCCATTTGCTTGTAAATCATCAATTTGTTTTTTAATATTTGCAGGCGCTGATATTCCTGAGGCACCGTATATTTTTTTAGCTATTGTCTCCATCTTGTCCCATAAAGGCATGTCATCTGGATATAAGAAATTAAAGTTATTTTCTGCATCATCTATAGTTTTAACAACAGTTTCTGCTAATTCTTTTGCACCAGCTCCGCCATCTGCCCAATGAGTAGATGATACTATAGGTACATCTAATTCTTGTGATTTTGCTTTAAGCAAATCTTTTTCTTTATCAGTGTCAAAACTAAAACCATTTATCCCAACTACGACTGGCAAGCCATAATTATTTTTTAGATTATGCACATGTCTTTCTAAGTTTGTTAGACCTTTTGAAAGATAGTCTGTGCTTTCTTTATTCAAATCTTCTATGGAGCATCCTCCATGATATTTTAATGCTCTTATTGTTGCTACAAGAACAACGACAGATGGCTTGAGATTTGCTTTTCTACATTTTATGTCTAAGAATTTCTCAGCACCAAGGTCTGCTCCAAAACCAGCCTCTGTAACTACATAATCAGCCAATTTCAAAGAAGCTTTTGTTGCAATTACCGAAT
>CETQ01018865.1_pt1 | contig 17561 bp, 16 predicted proteins | sample 531261 | NCBI WGS metagenome assembly CETQ01 (sample SAMEA2622376, study PRJEB7988) | marine metagenome | biome: marine biome (ENVO:00000447); feature: surface water layer (ENVO:00002042); material: "saline water (ENVO:00002010), including plankton (ENVO:xxxxxxxx)" | depth 5 m
TTTCAATCCTCTGTTGAGGTGTGAGGTCAGGATGTCTTTTTACGCGATCAAGCTTTTCAGCAATATCCGCACAAGTTACACCTGCGACCAATAGTCCTACTAAATGTATCATAGGATGAACGCTCCGTTCCGCGACCTACTTGCGTCCCTTTCGGGATGAACGATATGTGCATTATAACACATTACTATGTATATGACCACTTATTGTAACATTTTGTAAAGTGAATCCTACAGACCAAAAAAATTATGGAATTTTTTTTCCCGATTATCTGTAATTGGGGTTCGGTTTTCCCTCAGGGATTGAGTCTAAAACTTTTTCTCTTGGGAACCAACCGAGTTCACACAGTGCTGTAGTGTCAGCACATGTAACATCTCTCTCGCCTGGCGTGTGCTCCTTGACTGGTAGATTTGCTTGACCAAATGCCTCTGCTAGTTCTCTTACCGTAGTAGTTTCTCCTGTTCCAATATCAATAACTCCTGTGGTTGTGCTTGTCATTAAGTAACAAATTGCTCTAGCAACATCCTTCACATGAATCCAATCTCTTTTATGATTAGTAATATATTTTGCGGTCTTATCCTGTAACATTCTGTAAAGCATGTCAGGTCTGCTATTCTCACCGTAGACGGTCTGGAATCTCATTCCTACACTATTAGGTGGTGCTTGTAGTTCATTGACCTTCTTGGTGATACCATAAGGGTTCTGCCACCACTCTTCGACTTGTGCAGAACTAGCATAGAGTAACCTAGTTCTATATTTCCTACAATATTCAAAAATAGGTTTAGATTTCTCTACATTATTCTCCCAAAATTTTTCTGGATTATCTATGCTGTCTCTGATAGCAGCAAACGCTGCTAGATGAATAATAACATCATAGGGTTGATCAAACATACCAATCTCAGACTGAAAATCCCCGATATCATCGGGGAAATCCATACCATCAACTGAGTATCCATAACCTGCATCATGTCTAAGGTGATCAAACACATAACTGCCAATGAATCCCTTATGACCCGTAACAAGGATCTTTGTCATTCTTTTTTCTTTCTTTTTGATGGTGGTTTAGGTTGAGTACCCCAAAGAGCGGGTTTCCTATTACCTTTTGTAAATGCGATTGCCTTCAATCCCTTCTTGAGTTTGTCCCAATAGAAATTAAAGATGTCACTTTGTTTTTGTGCCATCACAATGTCGTAGTGGATGACATCAGAATTGTCTGAAGTATATGATACTACAAACGAATTGGTAGGCAAAGAAGTGTCTTGCGACTTAGCAAAGTCACAATCTGTTTCATGGATATTGATCCAGTATACTTCCTTTGCCTCCTTTTTCTCTTCAGGAGTCCATACTCTAGACCCTGTTGCCCCAGACGATATCGGGGTAGGCTTCTTTAACGACTGGGAAGCTGCATTTGTATTTTCTGCCAAGTTTTTTGTCCTTTGCTAAACATAATACTTCTGCTTCACCTGGATTTAAGGATTCAAGCAGTTGGATGAACAAGACCTCACGGCGAGTGCTCGTGAGTTCATAGTTACCTCCTTCAATGAAATTATACAGTGTTCTGTACTCAGATGCAAGTTTGCTCTGAGATTCCACTGTAGGGGAAGGATTTGGTTCATATGGTACATCTCCATCTGGTAATGCACTCTTCAAACTCTCATCATAATTCCAAATAAGACAGTAACGAAGTGCTTTAGAGTCATAGTTTCTAAGCAATTCAATCTTTTTATCTTTAGTCTTTGCCTTATGAACTGCGTCCAAGACTTCACTAACGAGAGGTTTAGGTGGTAATTTTGCCATAATAAGTTTCAAAAGTTAAATGTCGTCTTCTACATCCTCATTTTCATTCAAAAAACGAAATGCAATTAGAGAGTCAGGAAGAATGTTTCCATCTTCATCATACATTTCAGGATGAGTTGGAGGATTAATGTTAGGTCTGTCGTGATGATAAAACATGTACTCTCTGAGTACCCATCCTAACATTACAGACAAAATTGCTGTCAGGATAACAAAAAAAGATCCGAAGACCAAAGATACTGCTAACATTGTTTTTCTCTATAGGGTTATTTTAGAATTTAAAAATGCCCCTCCATGCTAATTAATTTTATTTAGCTAGCGAGTTTGCGTTCTTTAAAAAAGGAGGCAACTTCAAGAGACCCTCCTACATGTACTCTTCCCTCTTCGGGAATGTCAACAACCACTTGAGGAAATTGAAAGGAATTAAATTCCTGATTGAATTCCTCAATCGTAAAGTGTTCGTCCAAAGTATACACTCTATAAGTTTGTTTTGTCAACTCCATGAGTTGCTTAACTTTGTCACAATAATCGCAACCATCCATTGAGTAGACAGTAAAGTTCATAGTAGTTTAGGAATATGAAAAATTATTTATAGGAATGTAGGTTCTCCATCTTGACCTCCATACACAACTATATTAACATCCCTTAGGTCTTCTGGAGCAGGAATGCCGTTATATATTGTAACACCAAATCCCGTAGTTGTCCTGTCGTATACGGTAGCATCAACTAAACCGCCAGGAAAATTGTTTGTGCCTCTACCGTTGATGACCACCGCATAGTTATTATCATTCATTTCGTCAGCAAAGTTCACTTGGTAAACACCTGTAGATTGCTGTTCAATGGAACTAACATTGTGTGATCTATCGCCAGGCACATAGTCACTGTTACCCACACCTAAGTTAGTATTCATATACCATGCAGTAGCACGACCCTCAAACATTTGAGTGTGTGTGCATGTCTTTAGACCTGCCTTATTTTTATACTCTCCTACCCTCAAGACTTTATGGAAGTCACTGTTGAATACTTGAATGGAGTTACCCATACTACCCATGGTAGTTCCAACTCCAACACCATAGTAGAATAACTGAGGTGTCTCTTCAGTGACTTCAATTTCTGTGAATGTTCCAGTAACAGTAACACCTTGAGTCATCTTAGCAGGACTTGTAGTACCAAACCCTACTGGATCACCTGACGCTGCATAGTAAAATTCAAGAGGATAATTTGCCTGCTGTGCAGCATTTTCAAATCTATATGTTTGTCCTACCTCAAACCTTAAGTAAGGTGACTCAAAACCTTGAATGTTGATTGATCTATCAGATCCAACACCAATATATCTGTGATCTGCTGTCTTAGTACCAAGAGTAACAGGTAGAGGTAAGAAGTTTGCTTTGTGCTCAGTGTAGAGACTCTTAGATGTCTCTGCAGCACCTGTTAAGGTAGAGAATGACGCTGCCTGTGCAAAGTTAGCATTGAGTGCATTAGAGGCGATTCCTGCGTTGTCTGCGAAGGTAGCAACACCTGCAAGGTTTGCAAAGGTAGCAACTCCACAGATGTCAGCATGAGGAACCTTCTGAACTGATACAGTTGTAATACCAGAAGATACTGAAGTAACATCAATGCTTTGTGCAAAGTTAACAGTGATACCTGTTCCTACAAAACTTCCACCATTCTGAATACCAATACCACTACCTGTAGCAACGATACCAGTGAGTTGACTACCATCACCAAAGAATTTGTCAGTGGTTCTGATAGGATTATTAGTAAAGATATCAAAGTCACTCGTGATACCTGATGCTACACTAGCAGTGGCAGAGTTACCTGTACACTGATCAGCAACTCCAGCAGTATTAGCACGAGTTACAGCAACACCAACGGCAAGAGAGTTAGCAGTTTCAGCAACGGTCGCTACACCAGCAACAGATGCGAAGTCTGCGGTAGATGCATTAGGAATTGTACCAGCAGTAATTGTGGCAACACCAGCAGATACTGTAGTAATATTAAACTCCGATCCAAAGTCGATAGTAGCAGCAACACCAACTTGAGATCCATTACTGGTAATACTAACACCAGATCCAGCAGCGATCACACCAGTGATAGCAGATCCATCACCAGCAAACGCTGTGGCAGTGATAACACCAATAGTATTGACACTTCCATCAGTTCCTACACCAGCAAACTGAAGTTCAATAGGTCTAGTGTATGCAGCAAATGCTACATCAGTTCTAGATGCTCTAGTAATTAAAGTTTGACCACTAGCAATACCAATATTATCAATCGTTAAATCTTGTAATGGTTGTAGTCTCTGTCCAAACACAAAGAAATCTGCAACGCTAAAGGTGCTAGTGTCACCTTCGGCAATACCAACGGAGACTGCAGCAGTTTGATCAGAGTTTCTATTTGATACATGAATAGTTGCTACACCATCATACTTTGATGTAAATAATCCTACATTATCATTAATCTGAGGGAAAGCAGTGCTACTAATATATGAATTTCTTCTACCTAAATTTTTCTGAACATCTGCATTGACATTACCATATGCTTTGTTAGCGATGACAGTAAAACTTACGCCAGGTTCAGATGAGGAAACATATACTGCGTCACCTGGTTTTAAGGTAACATCATCATACATGTCATTGCCACCAACTTTCATTGGAATACCATAGGCAATGTAATCTGAGTCTAGGTTACCAGCATAGACACCACTTAATTTTGCACCATTGCCGTGAGTAACAGATACATTAAGTCTAGCAAGATCAGCAGCGTCGCCACCATCTATGGTAACAATATCACCATCAGTATAATTGAGACCATCATTATTAATTACTGCACTAACTACAGTTCCATTATTATCAACCTCAATATCAACAGTTAATCCAGAACCAGAACCACCTGCTGCAGACAATACAATGATACCATTCATTGTGGGATGACTCATGCACTGATAGTAGTATGTCCCTGCAGGAAGTCCTGTAGTGTCCCAAGTAACATTGGCAGTTCCCTGTCCAGTTACACCACCAGCAGCAGCACCACCTAAACTAGTTCTGATAGCAAAGGGGTGAGCAGGAGCAATAGCAGTTAGATCAACATTAAGAGTGTCACCAACGGTAAGATTAATTGTAGGAGCGTTACCAGATACTGCTCCAAGTCTATCAGTACCACCACCGCCAAAAGTATAGAAGTCTCCACCATATCCTCCGTGCTGTGCTGAGACAACATATACAGTATATGATTCTGGAGCACTGGAACCAGATATTGATGTAGTGCCAACATCTGCGTAAATACCTTGTGTATAACCAGTACCATTACTAATAAAAGGACCTAGTGTCTTAGCACCAGTGGCGTTGGCGTTTGGAATTGTAAGGACATCACCAGTAGAGTATCCTGAACCATCTGCAACAATTTCAACTTCAGTTACTGCACCATTAGAAACCTCGGTAATATTAACAGACGCTCCTGTTCCAGATCCTCCAAGCAAAAGTAGATTTGAACCAAGAGAGTAACCAGATCCACCATCAGTGACTGTTAATTCTTGAGCACCACTGTCACCAGATATTGACACAGAGTGAGTTAACTCCTCCTCAGTTTGATTTGATGCTGAGATGTTAACTGTTACCATTTCGGTTGCTGTATACAACAGGGTATTGGTAACAGTACCCAGTTGTAATGTAGTTTTCAGCGAGGCAAGTCTTCCTATCACGGCTCTAAGCACTTTTTTTAGTATTTATCTGTGCTAGAATATATACAGTAAACATCTTAGCATGAACATTATAACGGGATCCGATGGATTCATTGCAAGGCACTTTCAAAGTTCCCTTGACAATGGTATTGGAATTGATATGGAGAACTGTTTTGATTTTTTCGACAACTTTAAGAGTTGGGATAAAATTGATATGATTATCCATCAAGGTGCGTTGTCCTCTACGACCAACAAGAACCTTGAGATGGTCTACAAATACAACACTGAATATAGTATTAAGTTATTTGAGAAAGCAATTGAGTATGGTATCCCTGTAAAGTATGCTAGTTCAGCATCTGTCTATGGTAATCAGCAAGGTATCATTAATCCTTTAAATTATTATGCATTATCAAAAGCAACCATAGACTATTGGGTCTTGGATAATATTGATCGCTTCAGGTATATTCAAGGGTTCAGATACTTTAATGTGTACGGATCAGGTGAACAACACAAAGGAACTATGGCATCACTAGTCAGTCAGTTTCAGTGGCAGGCGGTGACTGGTCAAATACATCCGTTTGAGGGGAGCGATCAGATATATCGTGACTATGTGTGGGTAGGGGATCTTGTGAATGTTGTACTATCAAACACTGCGGGTTCTGGCATATTCGATCTTGGCACAGGAGAGCCAATAACAATTGACACTGTAGCTCAACTAGTTTCAGCAAAATCTGGGTCGAAACTGTCTCCAATTCCTTTTCCTCCTAATCTTAAAGGTAAGTACCAATATTATACCAAAGCTGACATGGAATGGTTAAAAGATTACAAATTTAAGACTGTGGAAGAGTATCTCCTTGAATAACTCGATGAGAGTCGGAGTCAAAATGCTGTGTAGAAAATTCAAATAATTCTGAGTCTTGTATTGCTACCATCTGGTGTCTAGTTCCTCTTTTCATGTGGAACTTCATGCCAGGTTCTAGTATTAATGTGTTTGCCTTTGCTAGATCATCATCCTTGCCATAAAACAAATGAATGAGACCTGACTGTAGATAAAAGGTTTCGTCTTTTAATTTGTGGTAGTGCCATGAGCATCTTTTATTTTTAGCAATGAATAAAAGTTTACCGCAATATTCTGGAGAGTTAGCGATCCACTTCTCGTAACCCCATCCTTTTTCTACAAATTTAATTCCTGAATCTGTCATACTCATAGTCTCCCATTATATAGTATATTATTTGAGGATACCATCTACATCCTCCATGGTCAAAGTATATGTGCCAGGATTTTGTACCGCTATCGCTGCACATCTATTAGCAAAATTAATAGACTCATCCATGTCTGGTAACTGTACATAATAAAACACTAGTGCTGCTAAAAATGTATCGCCAGCACCTGTTACATCAAACACTCTAGTGATAGGGACAGGAAATGTTTTATGATTCCACAATGCACCATTGGCACCGTGAGTTACAATCATATTCTCACCCTTAGGTATATGATTTGCGTCTAATAAATTAAATTCTTTCTGATTAATTTTATAGATTATATTAGGATACTGTGTAGGTAACTTCTTCTTTTTAGTGTCAACAAATACTTTTATGTCTGGATTCCTACTAGCAAGATGTTGAATATCTTCTACAGATATAAATCCTTTATCATAATCTGATATAACAATAGCATCATAACTTTGATGCACTGCTGCCATGGTAATTTGAGAAGGATGTAATGGTTCTACCTCTGGTTCAGTATCCAGACGCATGATCTGTTGATTAGATTTCTCATGAACATATCTTGTCTTAGTAATCTTCTCCTTATGAGTCAAGAAGTTTACATTGATACCAAGAGACTTTAAATTCTCATAAACATTTGCTGCCATGCCAGGAGCACTTTGAGTCTCCCTATATTTCATAACAGGAATTGGTGCTTCAGGACTTAAACGATCACAAGATCCATACACCCATTCATCGGTACAACTATCCCCGATCAATAATACATTGAATTGTCTTGCTAGTCGCATACTTTTCAATCCTATCGTAAAATTTTAGTTCAGCAGACCAGTAAGAACCTATTACTGATTTACCTTTCCAATCAGAACCTACAACCATTATATCAGGTTTGATGTCCTTTACCAAGGACTCTAATGATTCATCACTATCAAAATACCTGACTTCATCAACTGCTGATAGAGCAATAAGCATGATGCCCCTATCTTCCTGATTATATATTGGTCTAGTAGATCCTTTTTTTTCTCTCACTCTGTCGTCAGTATCAATACCAACTACAAGATAATCTCCAAGAGATTTTGCCCAATTCAATAGTGATACATGACCAGGATGTAAGAGATCAAATGTCCCATTAACAAAAACTCTTACAGGTGCAAACGGATGTACTAATTTCATTTTCTACCTATTTTATATGCAATTGTTGCACGGAGACCAGTGTAGTCTGCGTCAAATGATAGACCCTTATGCATTAATTTACCTAAGAATACACAAACTCTACCAGGTCTAGGTGCCACTCTCATAACATTATCACTTTCAAATTTGATACAAGTTTCTCCATGATACTCTTCTTTAGCATCTTGATTTACATAGTATATCATGGTTATACCATTATCCTTACAATCCTTATGATAAATTGTATTATGTAAATATTGTTGTCCATTGATTAGGATTTCTCCTAGTTGAATGTCCTCATTAGTCATAGTTCTACAGACCGCATGATATATCATGGGGAACAATGAGTCATTAGCAATGGGTGACAAAGGTTCGGGATAAATTTTTTGAGAAAAAGCAGGCACTTCTTTTTCTGGATTTCTGGTCTCGGTATAGTGACCGAATCTCCACCCAGAAGAGTCCATGACAGTTCGATGAACATATTCAATAAACCAGTCAGGGAATAAGTTATCAATTACAATAACTTTTTCCTCATCAATATTATATTGTGAGAAGTCAAGTCGTTCTTGACTACAATCAACACTAATCATTTGGAACTTTAATAAGTTTGTTATACTCAGGGAGATAGAGATACTCTAGTCCACTATTAGAAAGAGTCTTCATTGCATCTTCTAATGTCTCTACCAATGGTTCACCACCAAGATTAAATGATGTATTGAAAATAATAGGACATCCAGTCTGCTGATAAAACTCATTGATAATATTATAGTAATGATTGTTTTGTTGTTTGGTTACTGTTTGAATTCTGCAGGTCTTATCAACATGAATAATTGCAGGAATCTTTTCTTCAATGCCAGGTTGACAGTTGACTGCATACATCATAAAAGGAGTGTCCTCCATACCACGAAGATCAAACCATTCATGCACATGTTCTTTAAGAATAGATCCAGCAAAAGGTCTAAAGAACTCACGCCTTTTCAATTTATTCACATGATCTTTTCCATCAGGATCACGAGGATCATAAAGCAAAGAACGATTACCTAATGCTCTAGGACCTGCCTCAGATCTACCTTGGAATAAAGCAACAATGTTTTTATTAGTAATTAGTTCTACTACATCTGCGTATGTAGCATCTTTAATCTCTGCTTCATAATCATATACCATTTTGTTAATGGTTTCTTCCATGTAATTATACTGAGGACCGAGATATAGATTTTCAATGCGGTCACGAACTCTAGTATCTTTGGTAATACGATGATGCCATAGTAGAGCAGCACCTAATGCTGTACCAGCATCGTTACTGACAGGTTCAACATAAAGATTGATACCCTCATCTTTGAGTTGGTCAAGATACCAATAGTTAGCAACACAATTTAATCCATATCCACCAGATAAAACAACATTTTTGATACCACTATCCTTAACTGCTTTTCTGATTAGATTTAGAACCTGCTGTTGAGTATCGTTTTGTACTCTCCATGCAAAATTCTTTCTACCTTCACAGTCATATGATTGTTTAATTTTAGAATCTGCTACTCCTGTTTCATATTCTTTTTCTGATACAATCTCATTGATCTCTGGTTCATACCAAAGATTTTGAATTGCACCATTAGGATACATTGGAGTAAAGATATTACTATCTGCTAAATCTACGGGTAACATACCACACTTGTTAAACAAAGGTGGAATGTAACTACACTCTTTACCATAAGGTGACAGTCCCATAGTTTTACCTGCCTCAATAGCAGGGAATCCACAGTATTCAGTCACTGCCTCATAAGTTTTTACAATGCCACATTTGTGACTTGCAATCAGTTCATGATGATCATTTTGTGGTGATTCATAGTTAACATCTTGACCATACCCAGACCAGAATCCAGAATCAAAATTGTTGTAGTAGTTTAAAGGTGATGCAAACTTAGAACCTAAGTGTTTATATTTTGTGTCAAACTTATGTGGGTAAGCACATTCAAAAATAGTCTCTGTCTCCCAGTAATCCTCAACTTCTTTTTTCTTGGCACCAAACTTAACCCATGAACCTGCACCGTCAACAATTACAGCAACTGCGTTTTCAAATCCAGAGTTATAAAATGCTGCTGCAGCATGTGTTCTATGATGGATGTGTCCCATGTCAATGACATTTTTAGGAACCTCTGCACCACATGTTCTTTTTTTAATCTCATCCTCAGGTAAAGAGTTTACATCAGGCAAGAGACCAATCTTTCTTGCAAGACCATAGTAAGGATCATTCATAGAATAATCCAACTTCATATCAGGATGTCCATCTAATCTAGTAGTATGAACACAAACAAAATAATCTAACCTGTCTGTGTACTCCTTGATCTTTAAAATAGATGCTAGAGGACCACCATCATACTTTGCTCTAGTCAATCTCTCTTCTTCTAGAGCAAATACTAACTTACCATCTTTTAATAAAGCAACTCCAGAGTTATGTCCTCTAGCAACTGCTGCAATCCATTGTGCCATTACTTAAATCCCTTTGGAGTTTTGTTATCACAACATGATTTAGTTTGTTGTGGTTGTTCTTGTTTAACGATAGGAACATCTTTTGACTTACCCAATCTTTTCTTACAGGAGTCAATGATATTCTTGATGTCATCATCCGTCATGGACATACATTCATCGTTCATCATATCCTGTTGATCTTCCATAGTCAACCTGATAGGAGAGAATGTTCTTCTGTCTTCTCCAAGATCAATAATATCAACATCATCATCATTTGGATAAGAAATATTGATAGGATATGTAGATCCTATCACAACTGTTGATGTTGTTCCTACTGACTTTGCAATATGTTGTCCAACACTATCACATCCTAAGAAATGATCTGCACACTCAATAAGTCCTGCCCATAAACGAATGTCAGGAACTTCAGGAGTTGCATGATTATATTTACTCTCTCCAGTATCGAATGGAAATTCACTCATGATTACTACAGTGTAATCTTTCTTGAGTGTGTTAACAATAGTACTAATATCTTGGATGTTAAAACTACGAGAGGTAGGATCGTAAATGTATCCATCGGTGTTCATGACACCCCTACCAAATGGTTGAATAATAATTACTTTATCTTTACCACACTGACCCTTGATCTGTTCAATGGTTTGAATTGCAGAGATGCCCTCCTGTTTTGTTACCTTAATATTAGGAGTAGGAAGTTCTCTAGGTTCTTCTAACTCATTGATCTCCATATCAAATGCTTGTGCAAGACTACATTTTTGATTGTAGTAATGCCAACGACGATATGGTTCTGGAGTAACACAATCTCTATCCTTTATCTTATCCTCAAACAAACCCTTATGCCAAATATCATAGGCATGTTTATGTAGAATCGGATGTCCCTTGAAGAAGTTCATACCTCCTTCAGCAACGATAATAAAATCATCATGTGTCTCTGCGTATTTTTCAAAAGCAGGTATGGAACAGATGATACGACCAGCACCACCATTAATAAAGAATGCTTTAGATCTCATAATATTCTATCAACAATTTATATAGTCACATAAAAAGAACTTGATTCATTCGATTATAATCGGTAAACATACCTGTATCTATATCTGGTGAATGAAGCACATCTGACTCGTAAACAATACATCTATTATACACCATATTAAACCTATGTTCAACCTTCCATTCTCTATCACCATTAATCCAGTCATGTATATATGGAAACAACTGATCTTCTTTACTCACCTCTTCATCAAATCCCTCAGGTTTCTTGATATAATTTAAGGTACTACATGGTAGGGTCATCATCCCATTATAAGAATATAAATTAGTACCACCTGCACACTCCTCAGGTGTATTTAAGAACACAACTACACCAAACTGATTAGGTGCATAAAAATCTGCCTTAGATGAATCTTGATGAGGTAGATTTAACCAAGGGTTTATAGTTATAGATTTTGAGTTCATTATATTACACATAAAACCAACTCTATCCCATTGCTCTTCATATTTGTGAGGATCTATTGGTTTATTCCACAAACCTACCTGCATACAGAAAGAATCAAATAGTAATTTTAAATGATCTTTTACCTCAGGGGTTTCAATAAAAATTCTCTCGCCTGGTATGCCACGGATGAGATCATCTCTTCTCTCTGATCTAGTATTTAATGCTAAGGATCTAACCTCATCAGGATTTTTATAGAAGTTATCAATAACTATTGCCGTCCTCTTATCCTTACCGATATCACGGACATAATTAACCTTTAGGTTATCATTTAACTCAAACATCACATAAAAATAACTTGATTCATGCGGTGATAATTGGTGAACATACCCAAATCAACACTCTGACCATGCAAAAGGTCTGCTTCATACATTACCATCCTATTATATACCATTTCCAATTCATGTTCAACCTTCCAATGAGGACCATTACGAGTGTGATACCTCACATGTTTAAATCTCTCAGCGTTTGTTAAGTTTTCTTCATTGTCTGGGATAGGTATACCACTGACATATCGTTGAGGGATAGAGACATCACCATTAAAACTATAGATAGCAGTGCCTCCTGCACATTCCTCTGGACTATTTAAATATATGTTAGCACCAAACTGAAAATTTGGTAAACCAGGTTCTTTTACACCAGTATATGCATCTTGATGTGGAACAATAGCGAGAGGATCTTTAATTAATGACTCATCATTCAATAAATTAACCATAAACCCTGCGGAGTTCCATGATTTGTCAAACTCTCTAATATCAAGTAGGTTTTTCTTATCCCATATGCCATTGTCTATTGCCAGTTCAAGAAATAAATTGTATAGGTAAGTTTGGATATCATTATCTCTCTTAAATATTCTCCAACCAGGAAATCCACTACATAATCCCTCATCATCACTATATTCTTCTGTTAATGCTCTCTCCCTTACTTCATCAGGGTTTTCGTAAAAATTATCTATGATAACAGCTTGATGTCCTTTAATAGTTGTTACCTTGACATCTAGGTTGTCATTTGTTTTAAACATTCTATAAAATCCTCAGAGACAAAAAAATTCTGGAAAAATTTTTCCCAGAATTTTGTAAATAAAAGTTGAATTTTGAAATTAGTCTGGAACCTGTACAAAATCTGGGTTGTCCTCATCATCTGGAGTGCAAGGCCACACAATCAAGTGTGTTGCTGTACCAATGCCTGCCCAATCTGCAGGTAAGTTTCTTAACTTAGTACGATAATCTTTCCAGCGTTGCTTGACTGCCTCAGGCATGTCCTCTGCAATACGAGTATCAGTTGCAGCAAGTTTAGCATTTCTTTCTGCTCTTACCCACTCCCAACCAAAACTAAAGTCATCATCCTCACCAGGACTAGGAGCGTTGGTAGCAAACTTAGGAGTAGACCATCCACCAACACCACTGTTAAGTGTTGGATCGTAAGTGAAAGATCTCATGTCATACACTTCATGGAAGTGATGAGGATCTTCAATCTTTGGATTAGGATCTGCTGACGGACCACAAACAACCTCAATCTTAGAAGGTGCAGATACATTGCCGTACATCGCAGCAGCATGCATAGGATATACTTCTGCGTCTAGACTAACAACATATGTATTGATTGGAGGGTTAGGAAATTCAGGACCATCCGTATCATACACTTCAAAAATTTGGTTTGTTTTATTACCAGAGTCGTCTTTCAACATGATAACAGACAAGTTCTTAGGACCTGAGTAAGTATCAACACCTACTTGAGCGTCATCTTGGTCTTGTCCATGCCATGTTGTAGGCACTGGAAATAAAAATGTCTTAGTTATGTTTGCCATGGTTGTTCAGGTTTTCTCCTTCAGTAGTATTTATTAAGACCAAGTAGTAAGGACTACCATACCCGCCTGTCCCCAGTCACCCCAACAGTTACCACCTTGAGTAGATGGACTAAATCCACCACCGCCAGGAAATAGAGAGTGTCCATTGCAACATCCGCGAATAGGTCCTCTTGAACAGAAGTCTCTTCCGTATGATACTGGAGCACCGTATGGTCCTGAAGAACCTGATGCCATTTGTCTAAACTCAGTATGGCAATACTGGTTTGCGTGATATACAGAACGAATACCACCAATAGCATAGTCAGCACCACATGCACAAGATTGAACCTCACTATAGCACTGGTTGCACTGAGCATGATAAGCACAGTTATAGCACCAACCACCACACTTCTGTCTGCCCCATGCACCACCATTGGCACAGAAGTTACTTAGTCCTGGTCCTTGAACATATGTTACACACCCACAGAATCCACAACCTGTCCTACCGTGACAGCATCCACAACAACTACATCTATTACTACCACCAGCACAAATAGTATATGATGATGAACCTGGTGTGTAGTCACCTTTATGAGCGTAGATAGTCTTGACTGCATATGAACCAGATCCGCCAGGAATACCCTGATTAGATTGGCAACATCTACCACCTCCACCTGATCCTCCAGCACCTTGCAATTCAAATCGCATCGTTAATGCCTTTGCTGGAGCGGTAAAGTTGCAACAACAACCTCCGTTCTGAGGATTCCAGTAGCAACAGTTAGTAAAGAAATATCTACATGTAACTGCAGTAGAGAATCCACTAACCTGTGCAGGACCTAAAGAGTTTGCTATAACCGCTTGGTCACCCTGAATCTTTTTATAAGTTTGATAATTAGCCATCGCCTATCTCGGTGGTGTACTTGTATTTAGAAGAATATGTATAACAAAAGGGGGATGATGATCATCCCCTCCAAGTAGAATTAGACTGTAATTAGTCTCCATCCTTGTGTGCCATCGTAGAACACAAGTTCAAACGCAGCACCCTCGGTGTTAACTGTCATGTCTGAGGCGTCACCCATGATTGGGTTACCATTTCTGCCAACTGTTAGTGGACTAGAATCGAATGTCTTAGCAACATCGAAGATCCTAACACTATCACCCTTAACTGGTGAGGCAGGTAAGGTAATTGTGAATGAACCACCAGATGTATTAGCAAAGATTTGTTGTCTGTTACCAGCAGTGATACTAGTAGTAGCATCAATACTTGCGTATGCTCCTAGAGGCAACCAACTTCCACCATTGTAGAACTCAAATCCGTTAGCATCTTCATCGTAACGAAGACCACCTTCAAGAAGATCAGCTCCAGTTGGACGACCAGATTGAGGACCGCGAGGTGGAACCAAGATACCAGATGTGGCATCCATCTTACCGCGAGTAAGGAATCCTCTAACTGCTTTCTCAGTAGGAGATGCAGTGTTAGAGTCTCCACCCATGGTCTCGTCAGAGGAGAATTCGTTAATTGCTTCACCAATCTGACCACCGATAGCACCCAATCGTAGTTCTGTCAAACCAGAAAGGTTAAACGCGGAAGCATCCAAGGTAGCAGCACCAGTCAACTGGTTAACTGAGAAGAATTCACCAACTCTGAAGTTACCTCCTTGGTCTGTTGATACAAAGAAGATCTTACCAGTGTTCTGGATACTAGTTTCTTGACCTTGAGCAGCTGAGTTCTCATTAACATTTGGATAGTTAGTAGGAACTGTACCACCAGTACCGATTAACAAGAAGTCATGACCTGTCAATCTGATCTTGGAGAACTTAGATCTCATCAAGAACTCTTGATCATCAAGACCAATTGTAGGTGATGAACCTTTGCCAGGTGCGATAGTAACGGTTGCTCTACCATTACCAGCAATGATTGCTCCAACTGATGTCTTACCAATACCACCTTCTTGACCAATGTAAGCATGATCAGAGAGGTTAGTAGATGCTTGGTTTTCTCCAGTAGTATTCAATACATTGAAGACCAGAGTTGTAGATCCTGTACCTGCGAGAACAGGGATAGGATTACCTGCGATAGCATCAGTAGGACGAGGATATGCGGTAGAAGAAATGTTACCATCAAGATCACAAGTGAATACTAATGAACCAGTATTAACTCTAATGAAGTCACCAAAGAGAAGACCATGAGGTTCTGATGTAAAGGCAGTAACGACACCAATATTAGGATCATAAACAGCTTCATTAACATCTAATGAAGTACCCTCAACATAATTACTTTGCGTTCTAACAATGTAAGTATTAGAGTCAGAGAATCCCAGACCAACTGTCGTGAATCCAATCGCGTCTCCAACTTGCGGAGTCGTAGTTAATCCAGCAACCTCAATAAGAATATCTTTTTGTCCAGCAACAGCGTTTGCTGCAGATGCAATTCTAAAGTAACCAGTTGCACCAGCACCAACGGAATCAACCTCAACAAACTCACCAGGTTTGAACACCGTAGTACCGATACCAATTGCACCGTTAGGTGTAACAGTAGGATCACTAGAGGTGTTACCATATCCAGCGAAGTACTTGAAGTACACTGCGTCAGCAGATGTTTGGTCATTGGTTAGTTCAGCACGAGCACCTGACTCAGTACCACGCATAGTAGCACCAACTCCAAAGGTACCAGCGTAAGTACCAACAACAGTTGCCATCTTATCGCCGTAAAGTTTACCAGGTCTCGCTACCTCATGAGTAGAGAATCCTGTAGCGACTGCACCGTATGTACCGTAAGAGTTGTTACCAGATAGAGATCTAATCTCAGATCCATCATCGGAGTAGTAACCATATGCACAGTAGTAAGTGAAGCAAGACACAACCTCAGCGACTGCATCATCCTCAAGCATAAATCCAACACCATCAGAGTGAACATTGGTAAATGCGTCGAACACCATTGATTTGAATCCCTTACCTTCAGGGTTCAGATGATGTTGTCCACCTTCAATGAAGATACCAATAGCACCACCATGACCAGTACCATCTTGAGCATTGTCAGAGAAAGCAGTACAGTCTTTGATGTAAGGAGATCTAGTTAAGATAGATTCGTCAGGGTTAAGTCTAATGTAGACACCACAAGCAGTAGTTCCAACACCAACCTTGTGTTGCATCTTATCTGTATTGAAAGGATCATTAACATCGTAGTCAAATCCCTTCAGACCCTTCATGGTAATCGCCTGAATTGTTGTAGCGTCAGACACAAAGAACATCGTTGAACGATCATTCGGTGTCACACCATCAGTTGAAATACCAGGATTAGGTTTAATAGTAGAACCTCTTAGAACATCACCAGCGATGGAGAAGTTCTTTGGAAGAACAATAGGAAGATCCTCATTGAACACACCAGCAGAGAGTTTCAGAATAACAGGTGCAGCGTTAGTAAGTTGATTTAAAGCACCAGCAGGTTGTGGATTAGAGTATACATGTGGGATAGTAGAAGGACCAACACGAGTAACTAACTGTCTATCACTGTTAATACCAGAGATGGTGAAGTAATAACCCTCAGCACCAGATGGGAACTCAGTACCAGGTCCAAGACCAGAGGCACAAGTAAAGTGTAGACCAACAATTTTAATCTCACCACCTACAAACATACCATGGTTGGTAGCAGTAGAAATCGTAGTGATACCAGTTGTATTATCATAAACTGCATCAACAACATCTAACTGTGGGTTTGTAGATGTAGCAGCAAATGCAACTGTTTTAAACGCAGCATCAGGAGACTCACCTGAGAAATTATTATTACCTTTCTGAGAGTCAACATAGTAAATTTTAGTACGCTTAGCAGCAAATTCCCATTGAATCTCATCACTAGTACTAACATTCAAGAATGTACCTTGAGTACCAATACCCTGTCTTGTAGGACCTGTACCATTTCTAGTAAGCAAGTCACCTT
>CETQ01036925.1_pt1 | contig 17402 bp, 16 predicted proteins | sample 531261 | NCBI WGS metagenome assembly CETQ01 (sample SAMEA2622376, study PRJEB7988) | marine metagenome | biome: marine biome (ENVO:00000447); feature: surface water layer (ENVO:00002042); material: "saline water (ENVO:00002010), including plankton (ENVO:xxxxxxxx)" | depth 5 m
TATCAAAGGTCAACAGGCCTTAGTAGCCTGTCAATTCCATAAAGCCGCTCCCTGAATGGGAGCCTTTTATTTCCACCCGCCCTTCATAATAGGGAAATAAGCTGTTATTCCATTGGTTTTCTTTAAACGGTTTTACAGTAACGTCGATATCTTTTATTGGTATTTGAATGCGCCAAATGGTGGGGACAGCGCGAGGTACTCCTCCCTCGTTGATTGTTTCATACGCCATTGGCGTAATTGATACGTTGGCTTGGTCGATAGTTTCTTTCGTGCCATTTTCCGCTATATAGCTAGCCGTTGTGAATATTTCGCTGTGTTTGCTTTTGCTGTTTTTCATGTTTTCATTCATGGCGTGCATGCGAAACGCCATCAATTTATTTCCATCGTCTAAATGCAGCGAGAACCAATCCCATCCCATGGCTTCACTATTGGCTAGGTGGCTCGTCCATTCGTGATCAAACCAGCCTTTACCCGTAACTCTTACGCTATTGCCCTCTATGTTTAACGTACCTTTCGCGTTAATAAATGGTTGGCTGTAATAGTAAGAGCGAAGGCGTTCGTCTTGTGTTTTTTTACTGTAGCCGTTATCACCCTGTTTGATGAAAGGCCCGTAGGTATCTAGATTAAGCGAGACTTTGACGGCGCTAACGCCCGGTGTATCATTTAATTCTGATAAGCTGTCTGCAGCGGGAGCGGGGATTTTTCCATTTATTTTGACCGGCTGATGCGTGCTGCTTTGCCCAAAAGAGAAAGTTAATACGGACGGGAACATGGCTTTGCTTTCTGCACCTGTTTGGACCTCTGCCTGTGCCGCTTTCCAAACCCAATCGTCAATAACTGTTGTAAAGGGTTGTTGATTCACATAGGCATTACCTACACCGCCGCTTGCAAATCGTTCTTCGAAATAATGCTGTTCAGCGGTGTGTAGCGAAGCATGTCCCATCCATTGCTGGCCATTGCTCCAGTTTTTTGCGATATGGTTGTTGGCGTTAACTTCAGCACTATTTTCAGCATTAGCCTTAGTGCTTTGAGGGGCGTCTAGCTCAGTATTGAAACGAAAAAGCGTATATTGAAGGCCGAACTCTTGCCCATCTTCAGCGCTTAACACAAACGTGAGGTACCACCACTCTAACTGAAAATTGGGATGGCTCTTGTGGTCGCGCGGTAACTCCACTATATAGTCCCGCTGTACTGGCGTGAAGGAATCACTCGACTGCATGTTTCCAAAAAAGCCGTTTGGCGTGGAGGTTCCCAGAGTTTCGTTTTCATCTTTTGGGTTTTCAGTACATGCACTCAACGTGAAACAAACAGCTACAAGTACTAAAAAGATGTTGGCTTTAAATCGCAAAAACGTGGTGTTGGCACTACTTAAATGGTTTGTCATAGCTGAACTTCCTGCCTTAAATCAATTTTCGGCTTAAGTTTTCCTAAAGGTAACAACAGCACCAGTGAAACGATAAGCAGCGATAACCCCACGCTAGAGAGAATAACCTCTGCATTAATTGAAAGCGGGTACACCCAGTTAAATGCATGCCGGTTTACTTGTTGAATAAAGACATAGGCCAAGTACACGCCAAAAGGAATAGCGAGCAAGGCTGAGATAAAACAAAGCAGCAGATATTGCGCAAACAGGGATACTTTTACTTTAAGCTGACTAACGCCAAGGGCACGCAAGACAGATAACTGCGCTGCGCTGCCTATGGTTAGTACCGTCAGCGAAACAGCGAAGGCGACGCCCGCCACCAATAGGGTGGTAATATTAAGGCCGTCGGTTAATACAAAGGTACGATCAAAGGTCTGCATAGAGGTATCTAACAGCGCTTGTCGGGTATAAAGGGCAATTTCGCGGTGTTCCCCTAACTGTGATTTTAGCTGCTGTTCGAGGATGTCCTTTCCAAAGGTGCTTTGTTTGTTGTCGCCTATCACGTTAGTCTCAATAGGCGGCTTTGGGTAAATAGCCACTACACCGGAAAAAAGTTGATCCCTGATAAGGACATCGTTTCGATTAAACGAGGGAAGAGGCACTAATATTTGCCCGTTCAGGTTACCGTAGTCAGGATAAATACCCAGTACTTTCCATTGAGGCGTCGCTGCAAATAGGTTTGAGTTCGACGAACTGCTTTGTGAGCCTTGTGTTGGGTCAGCAGTTTTATCTTGTGGCGAGCTATACGCCTCGTTAGATGTATTAACCGCCGAAGAACTTGAATTCGCAGTTTTACGAAGGCGAATATTCTCTATATCTAACGTGTGTCCTAACTTTGCGTTAAGGGCAAACGCTAATTGCTGATTGATGAATACCCCTTTCCCTTCTGTAAACTCACGCCACGCTGTGTTGAGGTCGTTGTTTATTACATCATCGAGGACAAGCGCCTTTTTACCATTTTGGTGAACGGGGTAGCTACTGATAGAAACGTAAGTGGGCGAGCTGTTACTGACTTCATGTGTTTCTTTATGTGTCTCTTTTTGAGCATGTGAGCCAATAACAGCTCCCTTGGCCTTAAGTAAAGGAGTTAAAGCAAGCGGAGGTAACGATTTGGTAGATAACGTTTCGATACGACTAAGTGGCGCGTCGGTGTACAGATAGAAAGGCGCGTAAAGCCTTTGTGTTAACCATTGTTCAGTGGCGTCTCTAAAGCTGTCCGTCATGGTATTCATACCAATATTTGCGGTTAGCGCGATAAAGAATGCACAAACGGCGAGACGGGTTTTGCTAGACAGTAAGTGCATATTAGCAATGACGTAGTGGAACACGGGCCACTGTCTTGGTACAAATCTAGTCAGTAGCCTAGAGAAAATAGGTAACCAAAGAAGAATAAGCGCGCAGCTGGTAAGGAGTAACAGTGCAACAAAGAAAAGCGCTGAAGCTGTAGTAGATACGAACCCCTCAGCGATAAATAACAGTAATAGGGCACATAATGAGATAAGACCTACGGCAAATTGGCCTAACGCATTTTCTTTTTTGACAGGCGCTACGTTTAGGGCATTTGAAAGCTTAACTATAGAAACCAACGAAAAAACAACCAGCGATATAAAGGTCGTTGTTAATGCGAAGCCGAAGGTGAAAAGCAGATTAACGTCTGGGTTAACAAATACGGCGTTAAACAATGACGTAAATGTACCGTTTATCACAGGTGATAACCATGACGCCGCTTGAAAACCGATGAACATGCCAATTGGAATACTTATTACGCAGTAAACAAGCAACTCGGTGAATAGGGCAATGCTTAAAATTCGCTGAGATATGCCCAGCTGCCGTAAACGAATGATATTGGGTAGCCGCGTGCGGTACATCAAGTTTAGCGCGTTAAGTACTATAAAAAGCGCCACAACGCCCATTAGCCCACTCATCGCCCAAAGATTTAGTCTAAAACTATCTGGCAACGAACCGGTGTCATTGTCTGTATTGCTAGTGGTTTGCTTTACAGGTATTCCAAGTAGGGTTTCTATTTGGGTTAATTGCTGATGTGATAGCGGTGAAAGTGCAATAAACCCGGAAAGTGGGACGTAAGCTTTCTGTTGCTTTGCTTGTTTCTCTTGCGCGCGTTTAGCATTGTCAGGAATAACAGGCTTAACAGGTTCATCATTCTCAATCGTTACCCCGCCTCTGTAAAACTCATCGATAGAGATCAAAATTGTATTTTGCGGAGCAAAGCTGCTCACATACGCGCTTACCGTTGCAGGCCAATAGGGACTTGGCGCGGATTTTCTATCGATTTCATTGAGCGTGTCGTGACAGGCCAGTTTTGCGTTCGTTAAGGGGTGAATAAGCCCATTTACAGCGAAGTCGCCCCCAGAATTTGAGCGCAATTCGCGTCCCGCTGGCGTCTGCTGGTTTTCCATTTCACTAAATTTCTTCGCATTTTGCGATAAATAGGAAAGCGAAAGAGCGCTATCGTTTTGGGCAGGCGCTTCAAAACCTCTCTTTCTAAATGCACTTCCTAAAAGAGGCTGAGTATCAACACCGAGTAATGTGAGAGTTGTTGTGGGCTTGCTGGCATTACACGATAGGGTGATGTCTCGTTCAGCTATCGCAACAAGCTGGGTAAAACCCTGCTTGCGAACCGTGGCATAATCGCTCTGTGTAAAGCGAGCCCGGCTGTCTGCTGGGGTGATGATACTGCCCAAGGTAAGCCCTTGCTTTGACTGTAACAGTTCACCTTGTGTAGCGCCTTCGTTTATAAGCAAAACGGTAACCAAGCCAGCATTGGCCAGTATAATTGCGGCCATAATGAGCAATGGCTCCCACGGCCTGTGCCTTGCCATTGCAAGTAAGCTAGAAAGTGTTAACAGTAGAGTGCGTAGCACGTTATTTTCCTACTTGCTGTTTTCGGTGTCTTTTTCACAGGGCGCATATCGCTAACGTTTTTCACCTGCAATTAGCTTGCAGCTACTGGTGAAGATAAGGTTTGTTCTTTAGTTTTATATTTCACACTCTCTAATACCCCTTTATGTAGTCGCAAAGCGGCGTCTGCTTTTACTGCGACGTCTTGGCTATGAGTTACCACAACAAGAGAAGTATTGGCCTCTTTACACGTTTTAAAGAGTAAGTCAGACACGGTTTCACTAGTGGTTTCGTCTAAATTGCCGGTGGGTTCGTCGGCCAAGATAAGCGAGGGGCGATGTACAAGTGCTCTAGCAATGGCACAGCGCTGCTGTTCACCGCCAGATAACTGACTTAGCGGCTTTTGCGCTAGGGGTAATATCCCAAGCTGCTCCATTAACGCTAATTGGTAGTCGTTATCTACATTACCTTTTAGCCTTGCAGTAAAGGCAATGTTGTCCCACGCATTAAAGCAGTCGAATAGATTGAAGCTTTGAAACACAATACCTAAATGCTGTTTGCGAAAATTGTCGATATCCTTCGCTTTAAATGTTTTATCGAGTTTGCTATTGCCAGCAATCGACAATCCATTTACCGAAATATCGCCTCCGTCGGGCGTCTCAAACCCAGCAATGAGCGACAGCAAGGTAGATTTACCGCAGCCTGAAGCGCCCTGAATACTCACCGATTCACCAGTCTTTACGGTAAGGTTAAGGTTGTTGATGAGCGGAGCCCCTGTCTGTGAAAAAGATTTCTTTAAGTCTTTTATGGTCAGCATAATTCGCCGTTTTGTATTGAACCGTCTTAATGTGAACATGAAGGAGCGAGAATGCGCGCAATACGCTATACTCAATACGCAATATTCAGCGTTTATGGCGTAATGCTAGAGGTGCTATGCGCGCCTTCAATTAGCGCCTACATGTTCTAATAGAACGGGTTATTTTTATATTTGAGAGTATACGTAATACCCACGCTTTTTGGTTAAAAGCGGTGCGGAAATTTGATGGCTAGTATTCTTCTGCGTTTCAGGAAAATGCTTTAGTCGCCTAAATTACAAAATATTTAATAGCTTCAGTCGTAGGGAAGGGCATGTTAAATACAAAAAGGGGCGTTAAGCCCCTTATCGATTATCTTTTTACTGATTAATAAAGTTATCGAGTTCTTCGCCAGTAATTTTTTTGATTTGAGCAAACAAATACCAGAGCGCTGCAATAAGCAAAATCATGCTCGGGATCACAATAACTGGGTAGCTAAGCGCAGTCATTCGGCCAAGTTCTTCAGTGTATGCCGTAGTGCCCGGCTCACTGACCAAAATCATTTTAGCTAAAATATAGTTAAGTGCAGAAGAGAGGAAAAACGAACTGGCTACGATGTAAGAGCTAACCGCGACTTTCTTTTTAAACTCGCTCTGCTTTCCTTTCGCATCAAGAACTTGGTTTAGGTGTGGCCAGTTTATGATTTGGTCGTTCAAAATAAGCATTTTGACCAAGGGTTTATTGGAGTATTGGGTTACCAGTACAGCAATACCGATAATGCCTGGGATAGCGGCTTCTTTTATCGCAATATACTCTGCGGGCAGTTTAAGTAAGCTAAACCCGCCGGTAAGTAGTACGCTGATAATGCCTAAAATGGAAAAGCCGTTGACCTTTCCCGACTCTTTTAAATCCCATAGGCCATAACCAATAGGAAAGCTGAGTGCCGCCACAATGCTCCACGCAGGGCCTAGGTAATCTTCCGAACTTGCATAGCTCATTAGCACCACAGGAATAACAATGTTAAACGCGAGGTTGCCGAAAAAGCCTTGGTTTTTTTGTGTAGGTTCTTGTACTGCTGACATATCTAATTACAACGTCTTATCTTAAGGCTAATTATACGTAAACTAATTAGCGTGCCCAGTGCCATGCGGCAAATAAGCCGCCAATAAAGCCAAACAGATGATATTCAAAGGAAATAAATTTGGATGTGGGAAGCACACCAACCAGCATTCCTCCGTATAGCGCTGCAACTACTAGTGAAATAAGCAAATACCGCACTTTGTTACTTCTAAACCCTGCTAGCACGAGGAAGCCGAAGTAGCCATATACCATGCCGCTCGCGCCAATATGCGTAGCGCTTCTACCGAACAGCCACACGCCCAAACCACCTATAAGCAGTGCGCTTAGCGTAGCGATAAGAAACGTGCGTTTTCCCCACTGCATAGTAAGCCACATGAACAGCAAAAGAGGCACCAAGTTAGCCATCAAATGCGTGGGTGTACCGTGAAGGAAAGGGGCTGTGAATATATATGGCAAGGTTGAAAGTGTACGAGGCACTACACCAAACTGATTAAGTGCATTGCCGGTAAGTAAGTTTGCTACTTCTATTACGATTAACAATGCACCTAGCGTCAGTAGAACGCGAATTTGGAAAGAAAGCGGCTTCATCGAACGCCCCTAAAGTAGATTACAAAATAATATGAGGAAGGTAGCGAGAGAGATCTTGGGTAATAGCAGATGCATCTTCTCTTACTGAAATACCTGCTGGCATGTCATCTACCAACCAACTACCTATGAGTGTATGATTACCTTCAAAAACGGGTAAAGGTTCAAATGCTTGAACAATATAGCCTTCTTCTCCGTAGGGACCATCGCTAAGCTTATTCTCAATTCCCCCTTCAATGATGGAAACATTCGCGCCCTCTCGAGAAAATAGCGGCTTTTTAATCCACTTTCCTGACAGCGCGTTTGTGTTTATTTCATCTGAAAAATAAGCGGCAAGCAGGTTAGGGTGGCCTTCAAATTTCTTCCAAAGCTGGGGAAGTAAGGCTTTATTGGAAATTATTGATTTCCACGGGGGCTCTATCCAATTAACTTGGGCATCTTCTAACACATCGCCAAACTCTTCGCGCAGCATAAACTCCCAAGGATAAAGCTTGAAGCAGTCTGTAATTGGCGCGTCATGAAGATCGGTAAAAACGCCCGTGTCCGCTAACCCAATGTCTTCAATAAAAACGAAGTCAGCTAAAAGCCCGGCCTCTGTAGCGCAGTCTTGTAGGTACTGCACGGTTCCACGGTCTTCAACAGTATCTTTGCAACACGCCATATGCAGGTGGTTAATATTGTAGTGCAATGCTATTTCGCGAAAGCGATGAACTAACTTTTCCTGCAAGCTATTGAACTGATCAGCGTGCAGGGCAAGTTTGCCGGCATCCACATTTTGTGAAAGCCACAGCCACTGCCAAAACCCAGATTCATACAAGCTGGTGGGCGTATCTGCATTGTTTTCTAGTAGCTTAGCTGGCCCTTTGCCGTTGTAGACAAGGTCAAGGCGTGAATACAAACTGGGGGCTCTTTCCTGCCAGCTGTTTCTTACTAAGTCCCAATGTTGCTCTGGAATTCGAAAACGAGTAAGTAATTCCTCACTATTAACCACATCTTCGGTCACTGCCAAGCACATTTGATGTAGCTCGGCTGTGGGGTCTTCAATGTCGTTTTCAATTTGCGCTAGCGTGAATTGGTAGTAGGCACTTTCATCCCAATACGGCTCGCCATACATGGTGTGGAAATGAAAACCAAACTCGTTAGCCAACTGCTGCCAGCCCTTGCGAGGCTGGCAAGGCATTCTAAACATAGTTATCCGCCCCAGCCGCCTTTACGGCTGCTGCTACCCCAAGACGATTTTGCACGAACGCTGCTACCAAAACCGCCACGTTTCATTGTGCGGTTCACGGTAGGCTTAGGCTTATAAACGTCTTTGTTTACGCGATATTTTCTTTTGCGAATGTCGCCGTCGAACACATAGCCGTCTGCCGTTATCCAGCGTGAACGAAACGGTGAATTATATGAATAGGAAGTATATAAGGGCTGTGAGTAATAGCGATTTGGCGATAGCAGAGAGCTCACCATGTAGCCTGCCATGAACGGCATGAAAAAGCTGCCGCTACTATTATTCACATATTGGCACTGGTTAGGGCCAAATTCATGTTCGCAGTCGTACTCAGAGCTAAAGCGCGGACTGGTGCGCATGGCCTCGTCGACAGCTGTCTGGTAGGCAGCTTCACAACGCTCTACTGCATCAGGAAAATCCTGTTTACAGTCTTCTAGCGAGGTGTAAATGGTGGCGTCTTCTTTTTCGCCGCCACAACCACTTAAAATAACGCTGGCCACACCCAATGCTAAAGGCTTCACGCTAAAACCTTTGCGCATGCGACTAAGGTCAATATGTTTGGTGCGTTTTAATGCGGGCTTCTCACCTTGCACGCTATCAACAACATCAAGCTGAGTGTTTCGTTTATCAGTCATCGCTGCCCCCTTAATAGGTCATGCAAGCGGCATTGAGTAAGCCTACGGCAATAGACATGCTGGCAAGCATAACACCCGCAGAAACTTCGTTATTGTTTATGCGCTCAGCGATTTTCGGCATAAAGCTGAAACGCAAAATGGCAAACGCTAGGGATTGTGCAATCACAGCAACAAGCGCCCAAATAGCAAAATCTATTACAGCAACCGAGTTTGAAGCTGCGCTGCCAAGGGCGATAGCAAAACCGATTATAGCGCCACCAAAGCCGATGGCAGCGGCAACGTTTTTCTCTTCTTTTACCAGCTTCCATTCATCGTGAGGTGTGACTAATGCGTACACCAATTTGAAGATAAACAAAAAGACAATCGACAAGCCGAAGTAAAGCGCAAAGTTATCCAGGCCAGCCAAAGACTGCATGATCGTATCCATAGTTATTCCCTTTTTATTAACCGTTTATAGTGATATCTGCAGGTTCAACGTCAAACCCCGTTGAAATCACCAAACATCTATCTAAATTATTACCTACTTGCTTTTCTTCACCCACAACAAGCAGGGTTTCAACTCTGTCATTACTGATTGGGCGTTCATACAGCATCATAAACTGATCAGTAGTACTCACATCACCATCTTCTTCATAGGTAGTTTCAGTGACGGCAACAGGCGGTGACTCATCGCCCACTGCCCCCCATACGCGGGTATAGACCTTACCGTCAAGCTCATAGGTGGGCTGGCTGATAACGTTTTTCAAACATTCGTTCCACTGAGCAGTATTACCAATGGTTTTCGTTTCATAAAAGTGCCACAGCTTAACATCGGTAATGTGATTCTCAGACAAGCCGCCGTCGGTGACCACCTGTAAAAATCCATCGTCGTCGGTGTAAAAGCGAAGCAGAGTGCCACCTGTATCTAAGGGCGCTTCACCTACCGCTTGAATTAATTGAGAACGGGCTGCACCTTCAATAGTGAGCTCCGGTTCTAATAGCGAAAGTTTCAAGTTATCTAACTCGAAAGAGCCACCTAAATAAAGCCCCATTATTTCTGGCGACTTAGGTTTTTTAGGTTCTGATTTTTTAAATAATTTACTAAACATGTTTACGCCTCTTAATCAGCGTCTAGAGAAGACCAGTTAATTGCGTTAATGCGGCGCTCAGCAATGTAAAACAAAGTGTCGCCCGGGTTTAACGTAACGTCCAACGGTGGGTTTACCACCATTTCTTTCACAAGGCCATTTGGCGCATAACCAATAAAGATGGCATCGTGTTTACGTTTCAAATTAATAAATAACTTAGCAACAGAAATGGCGTGGCTACTTTCTGGGATTTTTACTGAAAATTGCGCTTGGCCCTCTTCAATACTCAGCAAGTCGTGATGAAGCATACTTGAACCAGGATCAAAAGCGGCTTTAACTAACATTTCTATTGCCACGCTCGGTGTACACTCCACTTTAGGGCAGTGATCCTGAAGTAAGCTGACTAGGCTATCATCATCAAAATAAGCCACCTGATGTGCATCAGGGTTACGCTTAGTACAATACAGCGCGGTAGTCATGGTGACATCGTCTTGTGGGTTATCGATAAGAATAGTTCGGGCGGTGGACACGCAAGCGCGATCCATATCTTCGTCTTTGTTAAACGAATCTACCTTCACGAACTCAATCACGCCAGGCATGGGATTAGTGATATCGGCCTTCACGCACAGCACAATATCGGGGCGCTCTGGCATGGCATCGCGTTCTTGAAGTATTAAATCAAGCAGCAGCATAGTACGCTGCTCATTCCACCCAATTACTAAGATATGTTCATCTAGCATCAAGCTATTCATACCCAACAATCCTTTCTTCCACGTTAATGAAACCCAAGCTGCAATCCGGCCAATTACCATGGCGAAGATACTCAAACCAAGCGGTATGACGTAAAGCGCTACAACCAGTTTTCCCGCTGGCGTGACGGGAGATAAATCACCATAGCCCACTGTAGAGGCGGTGACCGCCAGCCAGTAAATAAAGTCGGCGTTGGTAATTAAATCGTGCTCGTCTGCAGCGTAAAGTAGCCAATAGCTTGTTGCTGCGTAAAAGGCGGTGGCACCGACAATAGTGTACCAGCGTGATTCTGCAAAATATTGCAGCATGATTTTTCGCAGTTTTATCCATGGAGACATAAAAGAAACAGCCCTTGTTATGCGTGCCCTTACTCTGCCTTGAAGTACTTGATTTGTCTAGGTTAGCGCTTTACTTAACGGTAATTTACGCAGGAAATTATTGTAACAAGAATTAAAAATGGGAGCGCGTAGCTCCCATTTTTCTAACTTACTTGCCTAGAATTCGCGCTAGCTCGTCATCGGCCGAGGTTTTACCCCCTTTGATACCCGCTTCGGCTAAGCGTTTTTCTAGATCGCTGCTCGACTCATTGTTTGCTAACTCTTCTGCAGCTTGTAGCTCAGCATTGCGCATCTTTTGCTTATCTTGAATACGTGACAGTGACTCTGTCGCCGTTTTCATTTTGCTATTCGCACCCATGTGGCGTGAAGAAACCGCTACTTGCGCCTTCTGAACGCTTTCAGTGGCTTTTACCATATCCACTTGCTGCTCTAAGCGACGTAAATTCGCTTTCGCCTGTTGGATATTTTGTGCCAGCTGCTTTTCTGACTGCTGGAACTGATCAAGATATGTTTGTTCTTGGTCTCGTTCTTCTTTAAGTTCAGACACCTTTTGCGCACAGTCTAACGCGAGTTGGCGGTCGCTATCGATGGCCTTGCGCGCGTGAGCTTCGTATTCCGCAATTGACGAATTGAAGCTATCCACTTTTTGCTGAGAAAGTTTACACTTTGCCAAGATTTGGGTACGTGCATGGTCTGACTTACGCAATTCTTCTTTGGCTTCTCTAATTTCTTGTTCCAGAATTCGAATAGCCTGACTGTCTACGACAGATTGAGCAGCTTCGGTTGCACCACCTTTTACTGCAGTTACTAATTTTTTCCACACTGACATTCGCTTCTCCTTAGAAGTAAATTTTAGTTAAGGTGTGTTTCGTAGGCATCTAAGAAAGATGCAACATTCTGAAACAGGGTTTCCACTTCAATAACGATACTTTCGGCTTTTGACTGGGCACTTAGCGCACCAAAGGCAGTGTAGTACTCTTCACCACCAATGTTTGAAATGCCTACCGTGGTCAAAGGGAACACCATATGAGTAGACAATATTTCATGATCTAGCGCTGGCTTATCTTTCACTTCCGACGCTGCAAACAAAAGACTCTCTACTAAGATCTGCTCTCCGCTGATAGCAAGCCAGGCATCTATGCCGTCTTGATTAGCAATAAGTAAGCAGTTTTCCTCACGTGTTACCACAAAGTCATCATGCTCTTTAAATAAGGCTTCGATGCTTTCCAGTTCCCAGCTCATACCTTTCTCCTTTAATTATTGAAGCGATAGTTGTGAAAATGAATGTCGTGTAAGTGGTGTGTTATACAACTGCACTTTATTAAAAACAGATACTTTGCTGTATTAACCACCGAAGTTACTGTAACGACTATTTTCATCTTCGCCAATATCTAGACTTGCAGTGTAGACCTGTTGTGCCATAATCGTCAACATTAAATACATGCTATAAGTGTAAAAAAGTGTGTTTTTGTAAAGTATATATCACATTTGTGTGGTTTTTGGAGGCTGTGTGAACACTGGAAATACGCAAGGTGCTAAAAATGCGTGGCGGCAAACGGTAGCAAGAGTCGTGAAATCTGAGATGTCTGTGCGCGGCGTAAAATATCAAGCGTTAAGCCAAAGGCTGGAAGAGATTGGCGTGGAGCAAAGCGCAGATAATCTTAGAAATAAGGTAAATAAAGGTATTATGGGCGCCGATTTACTTCTGCAGATTTTGTACGTGTTGAAGGCGCGTCCATTAGATGCGGCGCTTTTAGAGGAAATCTTAACTGATCTTCAGCAATAAACAGCGTAAAATACCGCCGTTCATAAGATATCGATATTCAACTAACCTGTCGCGCAGAGGAATCGAAGCTTCGCAATAACGTTGCGATGAGTGAAGGTAGGCAGGGAAAATAAGCAGATAAAAAAATACCCAGCAAGTGCTGGGTACGAATGATAAGGAATGTTTATGGGAGAACATCATCACTATCTGCAGGTATCTTAACCGTTTAAGGAGTTAAGTGCTATTTAATAAATTGAATTGTACGTATATTGTTCAATATAAAGTTATTTTATAATATACGTTATTTTTTAAGTTTTTGATAAGTAAGATTTTTTGTTTTTGTTTTGACTTTGGTTTAATCTATAAATCTATTTTTATTAGCCTTTAGTTGCAACTTAAATAGCACTTAACACTCTACTTTTGTCTAACTTTTATGCCGTAATTTAGTCGTATTTATGAAACTATCAGATTTTAGCTTCGAGCTACCCGAAAAACTTATCGCCAAATACCCAACTCAGCAACGTACAGCGAGTCGCTTGTTACATTTAGATGGGAAGACTGGCAATGTAGCGCACACGATGTTCGCTGACATGCTGAAATTTGTAGAGCCAGGCGACCTCTTGGTGTTCAACAATACGCGGGTTATTCCTGCACGTTTACTGGGCAAAAAGGAAACGGGTGGTCAGGTTGAGGTGCTGATCGAGCGCATCACATCAGACAATACAGCGTTAGCGCATGTTCGCGCGAGCAAGGCGCCTAAGCCTGGATCTAAGCTGATTCTTGAAGAAAAAGTGAATGTTACGGTGACAGGGCGAGACGATGCGCTATTTATTTTACAGTTTGACCACGATGAGACCGTATTAACGCTGCTAGAAGCCCATGGCCACATGCCGCTACCTCCTTACATCGACCGTCCCGATGAAAGTTCAGACAAAGAGCGCTATCAAACCGTTTACAATCAAAAGCCGGGCGCGGTTGCGGCGCCTACTGCAGGGCTACACTTTGACGATGCAATACTGGCTGCGTTAAAAGAAAAAGGCGTTAATTTGGCCTTTGTAACTTTGCACGTTGGCGCGGGTACGTTCCAGCCTGTGCGCGTTGATAATATTCAAGAGCACAAGATGCACGCAGAGTTCGCTGAAGTACCACAAGACGTTGTTGACGCTGTTTTAACCACAAAGGCCAACGGTAAACGCGTTATTGCAGTGGGTACAACCTCTGTACGCTCTTTGGAGTCAGCGGCAAAGGCAAGTGCAGAGCGCGGTGACGAGGAAGTTATTGCGCCATTTAACGAAGATACTGAGATTTTTATCTACCCTGGTTTTGAGTTTAAAGTGGTAGACGCAATGTTCACTAACTTTCACCTTCCAGAGTCCACGCTAATGATGTTAATTAGCGCATTTGCTGGCAAAGAGAATGTCATGAAGGCGTATCAAGAAGCGATAGAGAAAGAATATCGATTCTTTAGCTATGGAGATTCTATGTTTATTGAACGCGCCTAAGCACATTCGCCCAAGGACATTAGGCGTTTAAATCGGTGTTTTGCAGGCCTTTCTAGCTTAGTTACAGATAAACATAGATACGGGGCATGATCTCAGCCGAATTACTGGTATAATCGCCGCCAATTTATTTTTATACCCAGCGCAAAAGCGCACCAAAGTGGGAATGCTTTCACATGCAATTTGAGTTGTTAAAAACCGAAGGCCGAGCACGACGCGGTCGTTTGGTGTTTGAACGCGGTGTTGTAGAAACCCCAGCGTTCATGCCCGTAGGTACATACGGTACCGTTAAGGGAATGACCCCTGAAGAATTAAAAGACAGCGGTGCACACATCTGTCTTGGAAATACGTTTCACCTGATGCTTCGTCCTGGTACAGGCATTATTCGCCAGCATGGCGACCTACATGACTTCATGAATTGGGACAAGCCAATCCTTACGGATTCGGGTGGCTTCCAAGTGTTTAGCTTGGGTGATTTGCGTAAAATTACCGAAGAAGGTGTAACATTCCGCTCTCCGATAAACGGCGAAAAGATCTTACTTACGCCTGAAAAATCGATGGAAGTTCAGCGCGATTTGGGCTCTGACATCGTGATGATTTTTGATGAGTGCACGCCGTACCCCGCTACTGAACAAGAAGCGCGCGTTTCAATGGAAATGTCGCTACGTTGGGCCAAACGTAGTAAAGAAGCCCATGGCGATAACCCAGCGGCACTGTTTGGTATTATTCAAGGCGGTATGTACGAAGGTCTGCGCGACGTTTCACTTGCTGGCCTTGAAGCTATTGGCTTCGATGGTTACGCCATTGGTGGTCTTTCAGTAGGTGAGCCGAAAGAAGATATGATCCGCATTATCGATCATACCGCACCTAAAATTCCGGAAGATAAACCTCGCTATTTAATGGGCGTGGGTAAACCTGAAGATTTGGTAGAGTCTGTGCGTCGCGGCATCGATATGTTTGACTGTGTAATGCCCACGCGTAACGCGCGAAACGGTCACCTGTTTGTGACTGAAGGCGTAGTGAAGATTCGCAATGCGAAACACAGAAACGACACCTCGCCATTAGATGAGAATTGTGATTGCTACACTTGTAAAAACTATTCTCGCTCTTATCTTCATCATTTGGACAAGTGTAACGAAATCTTGGGTGCGCGCTTAAACACCATCCATAACCTTCGCTACTATCAGCGCGTGATGCAGGGGCTTCGCGATGCGATTGACGCAGGTACGCTTGATGAGTTTGTACAAGAATTTTATGAACAAAAAGGGTTGCCGGTTCCGGCACTATAACAACGATAATATTTGGGGAATTTTATGAGCCTATTTATCTCTAACGCTTACGCACAGTCTGCTGGTGCGCCGCAAGGTGGCGGCATGGAAATGATCATCATGCTAGCTGTATTTGGTTTAATCTTTTACTTCTTGCTTTACCGTCCACAGGCTAAGCGTGTAAAAGAGCATAAAAACCTAGTATCGTCACTAAGCAAAGGCGATGAAGTGTTAACACAAGGTGGTTTGGTTGGAAAAATCACTAAAGTGTCAGAAGAAAAAGACTTCATTGAAGTTGCACTTAACGATTCAAACAACATCGTTGTTCAGAAGTCTTCAGTAACTGCTGTGCTGCCTAAAGGCACGATGAAGTCACTGTAAGTAACAAAAGCCGGGGCCGGGACGCTTCCCGGTACTGGCACGAAAGGATTATCCAGTGCTAAACAAAAACTCTATTTGGAAAGTGCTGAGTGCACTCATTGTGGTTGCAATGTGTGCACTTTATGCGCTTCCTAACATTTACGGTGAAGATCACGCCGTACAAATCTCAGCAGGCCGTGACGCTGTGGTAACTGACGCCACTGTGGAACAAGTAAAAGCCGCGCTAAGTGAAAAGAATATCTCTCCAAAACGTGTTGAGTTTGAGAATGAACAAATATTAGTTCGCGTTTCGGATTCTGACACCCAGCTTGTAACGCGCGAAACGCTTGAAAAGGCGCTTGGTGATGACTACTACGTGGCTATGAACCTTGCCCCTGACACGCCAGAATGGCTTGAAGGCCTAGGTGGCGCGCCAATGAAGCTAGGTCTTGACCTTCGCGGTGGTGTTCACTTCTTGATGGAAGTGGATATGACCGAAGTGATTGCTAAGTCGCTAGAAGACGCAGAGGGTGGTTTCCGTACTTCGCTGCGTGAAGAGGGCATTCGTTATCGCGGTGTAAAACAGGTTGACGATCATATCGACATTACGTTCCGTGATGAAGATGCGCTAGACAAGGCAGAGTTCTTTTTGCGCAACCAAAGTCGCGACCTTACCTTTAACCAGGTGGACGACTTAACACTTCGCGCTATTTTTGCTGAAAGCAAGCTTCAGGAAATTCGCGACAACGCGGTTAAGCAAAACATTACCATTATTCGTAATCGTGTAAACCAACTTGGTGTGGCTGAGCCGCTTGTACAAAAGCAAGGTGCTGATCGCATTGTTGTGCAGCTTCCAGGTATTCAAGACACCGCCCGTGCGAAAGAGATTCTTAATGCCACAGCAACACTAGAATTTCGCATGGTAGATCAGAAGAACGATATCCGTGATGCATTGAACGGCCGCGTTCCTCCTGGCTCTCAAGTGATTGAAGACCAGCAAGGCATTCCACAACTGCTTGAAAAGCGTATTATGCTTACCGGTAGCCATATTATTGATGCGAATAGCGGTGTTGATGAGTACGGACTTCCGAACGTAAATATCTCGCTTGATTCTGAAGGCGGTAATAAGATGTCTCGCTCAACCCGTGGCAATATTGGTAAACCAATGGCTACGGTGTTTATCGAATACAAGTCGACTGGCGAACGTAACAAAGACGGCAAGCTAGTGTTTGAAAAACACGAGCAAGTGATCTCGGTTGCGACTATTCGTGCGCAACTGGGTAGCAAGTTCCAAATCACAGGTCTTGATTCACCGAAGGAAGCCCGTGACTTAGCGTTGCTACTTCGCGCAGGTGCACTGATTGCGCCAATTCAAATTGTTGAAGAGCGTACGGTTGGACCAAGCTTGGGTAAAGAAAACATTGAGCTGGGCATGCAGGCTATTATGTATGGTCTGGCAGCGGTACTTGTTTTCATGTTGATTTACTACAAAGCGTTTGGTGTGGTAGCGAACATCGCTCTGATTACAAACCTAGTTATGATTGTAGGCATTATGTCGATGATCCCTGGTGCAACGCTTACGCTACCGGGTATGGCAGGTATTGTACTGACCGTTGGTATGGCGGTAGATGCAAACGTGCTTATCTTTGAGCGTATACGAGAAGAGATACGTGATGGCCGCAGCCCACAGCATGCCATTCATCAAGGTTACGACAGTGCTTTTTCTACCATTCTAGATGCTAACATTACCACCT
>CETQ01042643.1_pt1 | contig 17392 bp, 17 predicted proteins | sample 531261 | NCBI WGS metagenome assembly CETQ01 (sample SAMEA2622376, study PRJEB7988) | marine metagenome | biome: marine biome (ENVO:00000447); feature: surface water layer (ENVO:00002042); material: "saline water (ENVO:00002010), including plankton (ENVO:xxxxxxxx)" | depth 5 m
TACCCAAACATCAAGACCATCTACAAAAAGTTTTTGGAACTCTGTATAGTATTGTCCATCAGTACTTTCTAAAGTATTTTCCCACTCTTTAACACCTGTAGCAGATAATTTAGCAACAAAACCTACTGTATTTCCAACAGCATCCTTTGTTTTACCACAAATAAAGATCTCCTTATTATCACTAACGTGAGTATCATTAATTTTAACATAATTCTGATTTTCGAGTTTAGAAATATAATAATCTGCTTTCTTAAAGACCTGTGGATGAGATAATATAACACGAGGATTGGATGTATATCCAGAACCAGAATTTAAAATATTAACTTGATCAATAGCACCAACAGTTGATACAACTGCTTCTAATTTTCCAGAAGTACCATCACCATCAATTGTAATAGTTGGTGGAATGTCTGTATTGTATCCAGAACCTCTTTGGTCAATAACAATCTCTTCTATACCTTTATATTGACGAACTACAAACGTTTTGTTTGTATTCTGCATTATAGGAGTATAATCTATGTAAACAACATCACCAGCAACTAGATTATGAGGATCTGCTGTCTGTAAAACACCGTAATTAGAACCACTAATATTCTCAAACTCATATGAAGCAACTGATTCACCCTTAATTTTTGAAATACGAGCAGATACACCAGCTCCATCAGTATCGGTATTATCAAATATTAATCTATCATCTACCTGATAGTTCTTACCTGTGTTCTCAACAGTAAATCCAGTAACAGAAGCATCTTCAAATTTAGTTGTTGTTTCAACTTCAATATCAACTTTAGAGTCAAATTTAACTTTAGGGAAGTAATCAAATAACTGTAAAGGTGACTCCTCAAACATTTGATCAGGGTCAGCAGTCTCTTCTGGACCTATAATTCCATCTCTATTCTCATCTTCCACTTCAAACAACAAGATCTCACCATCTTCAGTTGTTAAAGCAGCAGTAGAAGCATTAGGTGTTCTTTCAACATCAATATCAACATTCTCATAAGGGTCTCTGTAACGTACAACTCCAGTTGGTATATTCTGCTGAATTGCATTTGAACTAAGGTTCCAAGAATCAACAACTGAGTTGAAACTTGGTCCTATAACATATGGGAAAAGTGGACTACCTAAATCAGTAGCATCAATAGTAACGAAATAAGCATAAGCACCATCAGGGAAATCAGGAGTCTTACAAAAACGACCATTATACTGGTCTAAGTCACCTAATCCAAAACTATACTCATAGTCTTCTACAAAATTACCAGCAGGTTCCTCTGTTAATAATGGACCAGCAGTTCTATTTGGAGTTGGATTAGTAGTATCATCATAAACCAATTCATCCCTTAATTTGTAAGAAGTTCTAAGTCTTACGATAGCAGAACTCTGGTCAGTAGGATCATTATATCCATAAGGACCATAAATTGGGTTACCATCAAAAGCCCAACCTATAATTGGAGAGTGAGTTAACTGCTCTTCTTGTTCGAGAATATTTCCTGTGCCAATTTCTTCATAAAGGTTATCTCCAAGAATATATCTCATCCTTTGAGGATTGGATAGGTGAGCATACTCACCACCATACTCATTATTGTAACCAGTAAATACAGAACCTTTAGCAGTATCAAACTGTGAAGTTGCTTGAAGGTTATAATTCCATTGGAATACATTTGCAGTGAATGTTGCATTCTGACCAACAGAAGTTAGATTGATAATCGTTGTACCCTGAACGTAGTTAATACCTTTGTTAATAATCTCAATATTAGTAACCCTACCAGCATTTTCACCATCAGTATCAATAGTAGCACGAGCAACAGCACCAAATCCTTCACCTTGAACGGTTACTTCAGGTGCAGTAGTATATCCAGATCCAGCAGAAATGATAGCAATAGATATAATTCTACCATCATTAACAATTGCTTGTGCAACAGCACCTTTACCAGAACTTAGTGTTACTGTTGGACTTGAAGTATATTCAACACCACCATTAGTAATACCAATAGACTGAATAGGTCCACGAACAGATGCAGTACCAGCAGCACCAGTTCCACCACCACCAACAATAGTAATAAGTGGTTGTGAAACGTATCCAGAACCACCTTGGTTAATTAGAATACGTGAAACTGACCCTTTAGTGATAATAGCAGTTGCAGCAGCACCAGAACCGCCTCCACCAACGATTGATACCAATGGAGATGAAGTATATCCAGAACCACCATTAGTTACAGTAATCTCACTAAGAGAACCGTTAACTACAACACTCGCAGTTGCACCTTCTCCACCACCACCTGTCATAGTAATAGCAGGAGGAGATGCAGCATCATATCCAGATCCAGAATTAGTAATGCTAACATCAGTTACAGCACCAAAGGTTTTTGCTTCGGTTGACTTATAAGACCAAATTGATACACCATTAACCCAAGTACCTATCGGACCTGAAGAAATATCATTCTTAGTCGAAATAGTAGTAGGTACTTTAGGGAATCTATTTAATTTACGTTGGTTACCTGGAAGTAGAGCAGAACCAGGGAATGGACCTATCTCATAGTTAGGAATACCTGTAGAAGCAACATAAACGTAATCATCATTAAAGAATGAGTTTTGTATGTTAGTGGTATAAGGACTAACTGCATTATTAACAGCAGAGTTAATAGATTTACCTTTATTAAGGTCAACAGATACTAAAATATTACCCTGTGGTATAACAGTAGCAGGTTGAGGTAAATTGTATTGGAAAATAAGATCACTATCCCTAGAAGTTACTAAGAACGTTCCGTTATAGATGATTGGGTTAGCACCATAAATGGTAACCTGATCTCCAACCAATAAACCATGAGGATTAGTACAAGTTATAGTAGCAGACTGATTATTAACACCACCATAAGTTACAGTGTCAACATCAATCAACTTTTTGACGTTATACAACCAAGTAGTAAGATCTGGACCAACACCAGTACCACCAAGCTTAGAAACCGTTAATTTATCTCCAGGTAAGTAATAAGAACCTGTATCTGTCAATGTAGTTTGTTGAGCATCAACAATACCAACAATATTCATTACAACTTCTTGAGGAGTTCCCTTATTAAGGTAAACTCTAAAGTTTGATGTTACTTCAGTAGCAGAATCCCAATCTTCAACTATATTATTAACTGAACGAGTACATTCGATAAACTGGTTAAGTGATTTCTCCTTATACTGTACAAGTTCTGCATCAGCTCCAGTACCAATTAAAAATTCACCGTTTCTTTCTGGCCAACCGATAGTAGAGTCAACTGTAATAATACCATCAGTAAAATTCAAAGGCTCTGCAAGTTTAGTCTTATATGGAACTGTAAACGTACCATTAATAGTTTCTTCAGAAAGAACCAATTCATATATTGTTAGTTCTGAAGTTTTAATAGAAATAAAGTTTTCTACAAGAGCACTTGCTGCTTGAACATTATCATCTGCTATATCTCTATCTTGTATTAATAAAGCATCTTTTATATTATTAGAATCACCACTAACCAACGTTGCCCGAAGAATTGTATCAATAGACCAAGTAGCATCAGAAGGCTTAATTATTTGGTCTTTTGGATATGAAATGCTTACAGTTTCACCATATAATAACTTAAAGAGATAAGCAATACTATAAGAAGTACCTTTAGAAGCATAAAAGTCCTTAATAGTCTTAATTGCTGTTCTAACGTCAATTTGAGAGTAATCTAGAGAAGGTACATCAGGTAAGAACTGTTCTGTATACTTATCAAGCAATCTCTTGATAAATAACGCATCCAAACATTTAACAGGAGTATTTGTAACTGCTGTAGCTGCTACTGTAACATCAGAGAATATTGCATTACCATCTTCAGAATATTCTTTAATACCACTTGCTGCTCTAGCACATCCTTCAAATTTTGCTTTACTATATCCAGTACCATTTTGATTTACTGTAAATCCAGTAACTTCATTAAGTCCAACTGTAGCAGATGCTTCTGAGGAAGGTGGTTCTTGAATAAAGATAGTTGGAGGTTCAGTTGCACTATATCCAGAACCAAAATTGGTTATATTAATATCAATAATCTGACCATTGAAAATTGATGCAACAGCAGTAGCTCCACTACCACCAGCATAGTTACCAAGTTGATCTACTCTTTCATCAACAATATAAACTGATGGAACATCTTGATATCCACTACCACCATTTAAAAGTTCAATATCTGTTACTCTTCCGTCACCATCAACCTTTGTTTGAAGAATTTGTGCTCCTGTTGGATCTACAACAGCAACTCTAGGAGTTCCTGTATATCCTTGACCAGCATTTAATACCTGAACAGAAGTAATTCTTCCATCTGTTAATACTGCTCTTAATGATGCTCTAATACCATCTTCTTCAGTAGGTTCATCAATATAAATGTCAGGTACAGTTGTATAACCAATACCACCATTAAGTACAGTTATACCACCATGAACAGAACCGTTAGATATCGTTGGAGGGGCAATTTTACCGCCTCCAGGTTGCCTAAAGCTAAGTCTAGGTGTGAATGTATATCCACTACCTGAATTAAGTACTTCTAGTCCACTAACAGCACCATTTGTAACAGTTGCTCTAATACTTGCTGTTGTAGAACCTGGTTTTGTAGGTGCTTGAACATCTACTAGAGGTGGGTTTGTATCACTATATCCATATCCTCCATCAAGAAGAGAAACACTCTTAATACCATTAACTAATGCTGTTGCAGCAGCACCAGAACCACTTTCAGACTTAATAGAAACTTTTGGTGGATATTCAAACCTATAGTTACTACCATTAGTATTTGTAGAAATACCAGTTAAAGTACCAGCATCATCTATACGTGCATATCCAATAGCACCTGCACCAAAAGAGGGGATTGGTGCTTCAACAGAGTATAATGATAAAAATCTACCATTTAAAGGTGCTTCTTTAAATATAAACTGATTCCCATCAATAAAGAAGTCTACTTTTGGAATAAGAAGTTCATTATCATAAATCGCTAAAACATACTCATCTATAACAGGTTCGTATGAAACACCATTTCTTGTTATAGTAAATTGACGCTTACCTTCACCAAAACTATTAGATAAATTATCAATTGCAACAATATTACTCTCAACAAAACCACTCAAATATGTAATGAAAGTTAAATCTGCCCCATCAGCATCAAGTTTTTGTCTAGGAGCAGTTGTGAAGATTATATCAGTACCTTCTACAGTATAATCTATATTAGGAATTAAAACCTCACCATAAGACTGTACAATCAAATGTTGTGCAGAAGGTGGAGCTACGGGATTATTCTGAGAAGTTAAAGGGAATTTTTGAGTAGTTCCATCAAACAATGCCAATGGACTTGCAAGACCCAACCACTTTAATTTAACCTGTTCGTATGAAATACCTGGACTTAAAGCAATATTAGGAGCATGACTTACAGATTCATAGTAAATTACTTCATCACCAATAAGAATAGATCCATCGTTCTCTAAAAATGGGTCTACACTCTCTACAACTACTGTATCATTATCTACTCCAAGAGGTTCTACTATCTTCGTTGCACCATCAAGTATTCCTATATCCAGTTTATCAATATCCAGATATTGTAAGAAATTGTTTAAAATATTTTGCCCTAGTCCAGTTTTCTCCTGCGATCTATAATAATATTCAATGAATTTATTAAAGAGAGGATATTCATCCTCAACGAACGCTGGAGTCAGTGACTTAACTGACTGGGAGACTTTATTGATATTTGCCATCTAAGTTAGAAACAACTAGAAGTGAGAGAACCTGTATTATTAATTGAAGCAACTTCAACTAGAGTTGGTGCTTGGTTAAACACCTTTGGTGTCAAACTATTTAGAGGTACAGTAGGAGGTGGTGTTGTACCAACTGGAGCTACTGTGACTTCAGGATTAATGACGTTGATTATTGTTCCAGGAGTTGATGCTGGAATAGTAGAACTGTTAGAAGGTATAAACAGAGTTGGTAATTGAAGATCTGTTGGTAATAAAGATGTGTCAATCACACTACCTGTGCCAGTAACAGCATCAGAAAGATTTAAATTGGTAGTTGCTGGAATATTATCTCCAGCTCCTACTATATTAATTGGTCCTATGCAAATATCACCAGTTTCATAATTTATAGAACCTGCGGAAGTATTGGTATATACCTTCTTATTTCCAGTATTATAGAAGGTTCTCAACTTACCAAAACCATCATCTTCAAACTGTTGATCAACACCAGGTCTATCTGCTGTTCTAAAATTACCAGATAGTATTACTGGTTCTTTCTTACAACCAGTAGTATCACTATCAACGTTACTTGGAGCACTATCATATAAGGATGAACCTGTTGATATGCAATAAGTATTAGTTTGATTTGTTTGAGGTTTAATATACTTCAAAAGCGATGTTTGTACAGAAACATCACTAATTGCCTTATTAGATAAGGTAATTGCTTTTTGGAACTGTTGATTCCTAAATGTTGAGTTAAAGTTATTGATTTGAGTTTGGGTTGCCCAATCATTAACAGAATTCTGTATATTAGTCTTAATTTCAGAAGTATTGTTAGTTACTCCAGTGTCATATAAAGCAAATACTTTAGGATAGACATAAAGTTGATCTGGGTCAATAACTACAGGGTCAATAGATGCCATTGCATAACTTCTAAGATCTGAAGCAATAGTCTTCTTAGTAGCATCATTCAGAGATGAACCTGTTTTAGTCTTAATTGCAATATAAACCTTACCGTAAATTGGTGGATTTAATGAGTCACCACCATAAGCAATAACGGAATCTGCATTAGAATATATTTTCTTAGTTATTACGGCATAATCCTGTGCTGTAACTGCTCTATATTGAGAAGAGTAATATCTAGGAGCCATATACTTGATAGACTCTACAGTCTCAGAAGCAGACCCCTGTTGTGACTTTTCTTTTGTAGATAGAGTAACATCGCCATTTGGAGGTTTAATTCCAAGACTATCTTGTAGATCTCCAATAAATGTAAATTTCTGAACTTCATTTGCTTCTGAACCAGAAGTAACTAAGTACTCTAAATTAATTATTTCACCGTCTTTAAGTTTTCTACCAACACTGTCATCACCAAACCTTATTTCGTATCTTTGATCTTCTCCTTCAGCAATAAAGTAAACCCTAGTTGTAGCAGTCAAATTAGTAACTGTATCAACTAAATTGTACAAATCTGATGTGGTAGATGCTTCGTTTGGTTTAACAGTAACTGTTAAAGTGTCTATATCTGCATCTTCAGCAGGAACTATGTAATTTTGACTCTCAAAACTACTTACAGTATATGAAAAATCTACAATAGAACCTTCACGAATCATTAGATTGTCAAATATTGCAACACCAGTGGTCGTATTAACCTCTACAGTAGTGTCAGAAAGGACATTCCATATAAAGTTACCCCCACTTGCTACAGGCCCCTTAGAAAGCGTTAAACTACTAGGATATGCACCATTTGTTTGTGAAGTTTGTACCTCTAAATGTAAACATGCCTTAGAACATGTAATTGACCTTGGTACATAATTCAAAAGTTTTGCTATATTAACAATATTATCTCTTAATGTCGCAGAAGGAAGAAATGCCTCATTCATTGACATATTAGCATTAAATGCACTATAATAAGTGTTATACGCTAAAGTATCAATAAGATAGGATAATCCTGACCCCTCAAAATCATAATCTGAAAACTCATTTCTAGTTCTCAGATAGGTTTTGATAGATGATTTAATATCCTCAAAATCTAATGCTGTCAGATTATTCGGTTGCATTATCCAGCTCTTTGTAAAACAAATTTGACTTCTTCAACAATAGGTATACCTACAATTTGATATGTTATAGTTACTGCTAGTTTATTATTCCCCGAAAAAGGAACAGCATTAACTTCTCTCAGTTGTACTCTACTTTCATGTTGATTAATGGTATTTATTATCTCACTCTTAATTGCGTCTACACTAAACGCATCTAGAGGTTCAAATAACATAGCATATACTTGGCAACCTATAGTAGGTTGAAATAATTTCTCACCAGGTGATGTCATTACCAAGTTTCTGATAGACTGTTTTATGGCATTATCATCTTTGACGGCAGATACATCGTCAGTAAATGGATTTTTGCCAAAAGACATACCAATATCTTTAAATGACCTAGACTGTGCCAGATCTTTACTACTAATCGGTTTCAGTGCCATTATCTTTAGGTGACTTATTATTAATATCTCTTTTCATCAATTTATCACTTCTGGGGTCTGTAATTAAATATTTACAGTATTCCCAACCATTCTTTTTAAACTCATCACTCATATCAACGGGTCTATTAGCTACAGACATAATATTAGGAGATATCCTTTATTATTTATCGTCTAAAATTTGATATTGAATGATAGACTTATTCTTTCATTATCAGTAGTATTAGTCTGAATACCATGCATCAACCATCCAGGAAATAGCATTATGTTCCCTTCTTCAGGTTTATACTCATGACGAGGGGTTAAACTAGAAAATACCTTAGATGTACCTAAATGTTGATTTGGAGTTTCAAAGAAGAGATTTCCATCTTCTCCATTGGTCTTAATATAATAAACACCCGATATATCTGTATTCCCATGATGGTGTATATGCCCATAATTACCTTTCTTAAATAACGAGAACCAAGATTCTGCAATTTGACAATTTCCGTTATAATTTAAATATTGACAATAGTTTACGATATGCTTTGATAATTCTTCAACAAACACATTCATTTCATTATCTTTGACTACATTCAATTTAAACCATATATCAGACAAATAATGACTAGACCAACAAGGATTCATTTCAAATTCAGTCTTTTTCAAAGCACTGAACATTTCATGTTGAATTGCATCAAAATTACCCACCTTAGCGGAATAGATGGGTGTTGGGTATAAATTTTGAATTACATCATCATTATTGATGATAAACCTATCACTCACATAAGCTGGATTCACATCAGACATTAACGAAACCTCTTAGAGAATGTCATTTCTTCAACAAACCCTTTAAGAGCACTAAGAACTAATTTTCTAAATGAAACACTTGCTTCACCTTGTATTTCTTCAAACATGTACATATTCAAGCGAAATGCATAATTTGCTTCTACTACTATAGCATTAACATCTCCTTGGTCAACATCAATCATATTATCAAGAACACTTCTATATGAATCCTTAAACATCTTTTTATCAAGAATATCAGGGAACTCGTAGAATGCCAATCCTTTATCCTTTAAACCTAAAGCATTTTTAGCAATACCACCAAGAATAACACCACCAGACAGATCTCCCATGTATCTTGTGTAATGATGTGCTATTAATAGTTTTGGATTCTCATGTGCTACCTCTTTAATACGATTTACATACTGCTGAGTTGCTTCAGTAGGATATATCTTTTCTCTCCACATAGTACCCCAAAAATACTCACAGTCTTCTGCTAATGCATCATGTCTTGCTAAACCATTTAATCTGATAGGTCCAACATAAGGATCATCCTTAAGTCTTTCCATTTCAGACTCCATAGCATGATATACAAAGTAAAAATTGGCAATTAATTGACTATAGTTACTCTCATTAACAACTCCTTTAAGGAATTGCTTGACAAAGGTGGTATTCTCTGCCATAGTGTGAGCTTTCTTTGTTCCCATCTTCAATTGTAAGGAAAATGGACCTTCTTGTAGTGTTGTCATAATTATTCAAAAAATAAATTGCCTGAAAGAACGTATCTACCATCAATAGGTGATTCTGGTACTCTATGACTCATTCTGCCATCAAATAGAATCAATTTACCCTCTGCTGGTTCAATTACCGAATCATTGTCTTTAAACATAAGTGGTGGACTACCTTCTGGGCATTTAATGTAGTATGCAAAGGAACGTGTGGAAGTTCTATGATTATGCCAATCAATTTTTGTACCTTTATCATATCTAACACCCCAGATCTCTGCATTAACTGGATATAAACCATTAACTGCAGACATATAATTTTCAGGAAATAGAACTAAACGCATCCAATTCCACAACTTCTCCACTTCTGGACATTTAACGTGGGCATCCCAACCAGTCATATGAGCTTTACACGCTTGTGGTGTAAATTCAAATGGTGGTTGTTTATCAATCCACTCCTTCATTCCTTTATTATCTCTTGCCCAAAATGGATATTCCCATTCATCGAGTATAAAATCATAATTTTTTGGCACTTCTTCCTTTCCTCCTCCTAATACGGTTTTTCCTCTACGATTCTCATCAGGTGAGAAGTACTTATCAAAATCTGGTTGTTTAATCTGTATTTCATCAGTATGAGCAAATCCCCTTGAACTATACTTCATTTTTGGTTGAAATGATGAAACTATAGGTGTAACTTCCTTTGGTTCCCTACCTTTAATCTCAACCTCATGTGCATATGTTATACATTGGGATATATCTCTACCTGAAGGTACTTTTCCATGTATATCTCGTTTAAATTGTCTTTGTTGTTCACCATTAAAATCAACAATACGATTTAGATCTGTTGTTCTATATTCTTCAAGTTCAGGCTCTCTATGACTAATACTTCCTAAAATGGGAGGAGTCTCATAAAAATCCGTTTTAGTATCAAGAAATATATTTCCAGATACGGTAATTCTATCTTCATCGCAATTATAAAACGGATATACTCCATGTTTTAAACCAGAAGGGAAGAATAGCATAGTTCCTTCTCTTTTTTGATCCATTTTATAAACATATCCTTGAAGTTTACCTAACATATCCGTAAAGGAAAATTCAAAGTCTGATACTACATTACCATTTCTATTCTGACCAATATGGAGATCATTCTGCACTTTTGAATCCGTAGGTATTTTTAACCAAATAACGAAACTGTAAATACCAGAATGATTGTGTATTGGATTGAATTCATGTTGTTTTTGGTAATTTACCCACCAATTATTCAAATAATACGGATGTTTCCCCTCAACAGGTATATGACGACCCATATTATCATAAGTATCGCCATACTTATCACATAATGGTGATAAAGTATTCTTCCAAAAGATATCATCAATATCTTTCAGTTTATAGCTGTTGTTTATATGACCTACTAAGGTGTTGTTATGAACTTGTCCTTTCTGTTCAATACATTTCCAAATATGGTCAAGTTGTTGAGGTTGTAACTCAACTTCTAACCATCCTCCTACATTAGGTATTATCGCAGTAACACCTTCCCAATCTGTAGGTATCTTATGTGCATTATCTTCATAATGATGCTGTTCCATTTAACGTCCTTGCCCTCTATATCTTTTACCCTTCTTATTACGAGAAGATGCACTTATTACAGTGTTCTGAGATCTTCCTTGACGAGTCTTTTTGGGTCTTGCTGGAACATAGTTACCACTATCGTTCCATGCTCCCGATGATTTTGCCATAATTAAATTCCAATGTATACATTTGCACTACTGCCTGCAATTACTGATTTACAGGGATATTCAGTAGTCCCGTTACCTAATGGGTCACCTATTCTTGCCACGTATTTACCGTTAATTCTAACGGACTTTGACGAAGCAAATGCCTTACGTTTATGCCCCGTAGAGGGTTCACGACCAGCTGCAGTACCTACTACGCAATGATATGCTGGAGTTTGCTCAGTATTAGTGCAATCCTCATTTGCAGACTTGGTAGTATGTATTGTAGGTGTAGAATGAGGGATTAACTCATCTCCATCTAGTATTGGTATTTTACCATTAATTACCACATTTGTCACCTGGGTAGATGAATCTGGTAATTGTCTTTCTGGTGGCCACCAAGTAGTAGGATCCATCTCATCAACAGTCTTTGGGACTATATTAGCATCCAAAGGTGAGTGTGGACAATTGGAAAGAGTACCGCCACCAAATCCAGGATGGTGTATTGAAGGTAAAGAAGTACCGTGTCCAGTACAACTTCCATTATATGTTGCAACAGATTGTGTAGTCATGGTAGATATTCTCCAATATTGAATGGATTTCCGTATTCCGTAATTGCGTCACTCCATACATTAGCGGATTTAGTCAATGAATTGTACATAGGTAGTGTTCCTACAGCATTCCATGTTTTACATCCAGGTCCAAGAAGCGGTGACATAGTATATGTTGTAACAGTATTTCCGCTACTACTATTGACATTACCTGTATTAGGAGGACTACATCCTATATGTTCACACCCACTATCAACGGGTGTACATGTTAATGTGACATTAATGTCTACTTTCTTGGTTGCATCAGCTCTATATTGACGCATATGGTATTTAGTATAGGTAGAAGCATGCGGTAAACCGCTAAAACGACCTTGAACCGTAGTAACCATACGCTCACGGTTAACAGCATACCCAGGAACTGACGCTTGTGTTATATCTTCTATGTCTTGTAACCGCATTTCTCTATTACGATCCTTTTCATGCACCAATACATCACCAAACCAAGCTGGATATATGTCACCTACATGCACTAATGAGTAGTTAACTGCGAATTTTGCGTTAAATTCCTCCATAGTAGTACTTTTATAGTGATATTGAGGTACTTTTTGTACTCTATTTAAGTCTGGATCTTGTTTTAATGCGATTCTTGGTGCAAAATTGACCTCGGCTTGCTCTCTAGGATGCCTTAACCAACAATCTGCTACCTTACTTAACATTTCTGCGTCCGTTCCACCAGGTATTGAGTTAAGAATGTTCTGAAAATCACTAACATCCGTATCTCTATACGCTGCATTTTGTATTCTCTCAATTTCTTCCTTATAAATGTTCTGTACAAATATCCTTGGTAGAGGTGTTTGAGTATAACCAGACCCTCCACGACTAACTTTAACACCTGTAAGCACTCCATTAGTCCATGCTGCCTTAACTTCTGCCTGTTGACCATTAACAGCATAGGGTGGAGGTACTATAAGATCTGGTTCTCTACCGTATTGGTTCCATCCAGATCCTCCATCTACAAGTGTAACACCAGTCAAAATACCATTTGTGATAGTAACATCGATAACAGGGGGAATAAGTAAATTATAAGTGTCTGGAGCGTTCTGATCTACGTCTGCAGGTACATATTGGACGGATTTATCCAAAAATTCGTAAAATCCGACTAAAATTGCCCTATCTGGGACTCTAAAACCAGCTTTTACCGTAATAACGTGCGATCTTGAGCTAGTATACTGCGTTTCTTTAACAAAATCGCTCCCATTTCCATCAATATAGGCAATATGGTAAGGAAAATTGTCTAAATCGGTGTGAAATACTCTCTTAACTGTATGTCCGTTAATAGTGTCTCCAGCACGTAAAACATCGAACCCTTCTTGCCCTTCCGTAGCTTGGTACGCTTGTACTGTCTTTACTCTTAAATTTAAATTTAGTACGGAGGTACTATTATTAGGATGCGTATGTGTATACTCTAAAGTAAACGTTTGACCAGCAGTATAGTTTACTCCTGGTGATAAGATCTCTGAAATAGTCCACGAAGTACCTGAAAATGTTGTAGTTGACCCGCTATCGTCATATACTGCCTTAATTCTTGCCTTTACACTGAAATTTGTGGACGCTCCCGAATTTAGGGTAAAGATTTTAAAGTCATCAAAGAATTCATCCCCTGCCATATAAGGATTATCACTAGAAATGTACTCTGTACCGACTACAGTGTTCTCATTCCATACGTCAGTCCATGTGGTTCCGTCGTCAGAGACCTCAAAATCAGAAACTCCATTAGGTAACGTGGTTGAAAGCGAGTTGTAACTGAATACAACCTTCTTACTAAGACTTCCTATTGAAAATAGAGTAGGATGAGGGCAGTCGGGGTCGGCACACCCACATTCAGCAGCACCAGGTACATCGTATCTAATTGTGGTTGTCGCAGGAGTGCATGAAAACGCCCCACAAGGGTAGCAAGTGTCTGTAGATGAACTTGCACCTGTCTGAGTATTTGTAACGGTCTCAGTCTCTATATGGTAGCAAGGAGTACCTACTACACCTGCATCGTTTGAAGTATCATAGAGATATGAGAACCATGTATCTGAGAAACCGTGGTCATATGATAGACCATCTGGATAATAATCAAAATATAATGTCTCTCCACATGCTGACTTAGTATATTTCCCACAATTCGCAACACTACTACCACTTAATCCGATTGATGGGTACATTATCGTACTACCATCCCTTCCAGGGATATTATACGCTCCTCCCCTTATCGGATTGCTTGGATATTCTTTAAATTCTACAAGAGTAACTCCTTCTCCTGTTCCAGGCTCAAACCTTTCACATGAAGTAGAACTACAATCATTCTGTGGGCTGCACCCCATCGGTCTTACCTTCTAGTTTATCAACCCTCTTGTTAAGTGCTCCTATAAGGAAACTTAAACCTGAGAATTGCTGTTCCATACTAATCACCCTTGAATGGATTACACCATCAAGTCTTGCCTCAAATGATTCCATTTTAGTATGAAGAGCATCAAAATTCTCTTGTAAGGTCATAAACTTAGATCTACCTTCAGGACTAATCATAAACTCTTGCATTATCCTTTCAGGTCTTTCCATTTCACCAAGATACTTCTCCATACCTTCTAAACGTTTATGAAGTACCTCAATACACTGATTAAGTGCAACGTGTGCTTCTTGGTTATCCTCAAAACAGTACTTAATCCATTCCCAGTCTATTTCATCACCATCTGCAGAATTAGGAATAGGTATGTCTACTCTTGCATCTCCTTTCATAAGGTCATCTAAGAAATCATCAATTTGGTCTCTCTTATCCAACTCCATAGCAGTACCTATACCACCCTTCTGTATCTTATCAATATCTGGAGGTAGGTCTTCATCTGTTAGTTTTCTTTCATATGGCTCTGCCATATCCTTCTTCGCCAATTCCATTGCTGCTAGATATTCCTCATTATCTTGTTTATCAAGTTCTGTAGGATTTTCAGCATCAAATGGCGAAGGGGCATCAGTAGCTACTTTAGGTAGTTGTTCTTCAGTCATCTTTCAATAATTTAAGAGTGTTTTCATCTATACTATAATTTAGCACTTCACCAACTTCCCAATTTAATTCGGAGTATACCTCCTCTGGAATGTAGATGATAGGATCTCCATAGTCATCTTCCTGTATATTTAATGTGAATCTCTTGGACATATTTCATAAGCGATTAATCTGGGTATCTGTGGCAGGATGTCTTATCTTCCAATCTTCCCACAAGGTATATAGTGCCTCTACATCCTTAGTGATACCTTTCTCTATCGCATAATCAGCACAAGCGTACATGCGAACTTCTAAGTGGTTCTCTTTAGTGATTAGTTTCTCTAAACACCATGTCCGATCATCTTGGTAATCTTGAAAAAACTCTGGGGGCATTTTTTATACTGGGAAATTTTTTTGTAATTTTGTATATATCACTTGCGTTTGGGAACCTTTGTAGGTTAGGGTAGTTTGCTTTTTTAATATAAGGGCCGCATCAAAGACCGAGAACCCCCATCAACACTGCGATTTGGGCAGAGTTCTTTACATTTAGTACGCTAATTAACTGTCCTGAGTGTTACATAAGCATTAAAAAGGGAGTGCTGTTTAACACTCCCATTCTAACATTATGCTGCTAGATTGTCAAGAACTGACTGGTCAATCTCTGTTACGTTTGTAACATTTTTCAACCACTTATTTATGTGGCGAGATGTAGTAACTGACCAAAACTTAGAGGTTCTAACATAACCCTCAGAGGGTAAATATGCTGCTACTGGTGTTCTATAACTGAAGAAGATTTGTGTTCCGTCGTTAATAGTAACTTCGTTCTGATTAGCAGCGATAGGTGTTAGTTTCATTTAGGATTAATCCTTTGTTTGTTACTCTCTTATTATAATCCATCAGAGGTGACTTACAACAACCTCTGTGACACTTTGTGGACTGTCACACCTTATGTGTTACTTAGTGGGCAAGATCTTACATGGGTTTGTGTTACCTCTACAAGGTATATTATACCATAATTTGTTATAATCTGTCAAGAATGTGTGAGTTCTTCGATATTACTTGACAGTCGGTAATTAACGTGCTAAGACTACATTTTCTCCACAGGTTTTCCACAGGTAATTAACACTTAACCTAGTTTATTTAACCATTTAATTGTTTTCCACAAAAACACGATTTACTGTGGAAAAGTATCATTTAGTGACCCATAATCTGTTTTCTCTAATGTATTCCCACTGTATGATGATTAACTCCTTAAGTGTTATAAACACATAGTTAATCTGTTCTCCGTAAGTAACATTGTAGTGAGGGTAATCGTTCTTGTTATTTGTCATTATGGGTCTATGTATCTTCCCTCTTGTGATTTATACATTGCGGATGAAGATTGTTGTTCTTCCGTATTATTTTGTAACTCCAATTCATCCCAGTATTTGTTATTACATAAGAGGTTAACTTCTCCATAAGGATAACAAGAATGTTCTGCTAATTCTGGGGGTTTCTTCCACCTTCTAAGTGTTATAGTTATATACATTTTATCGATGAAATTAACCTCTCCTATTTCATCTTTCCATTTAACGATTTGCCCCTTTTTAAACTCATTGAAACGCATGTAATTTGCCTCAGTGATTGTCAACAACGTCCCAAAACCATCCAATTGATTTTATATAATCAAAGCATGAAAAACGTGGGAGATCTTTATATCTATCTCCCCTAGAGTTTCTAACACCATCCATATACAATTCTAGGTCACTAACTGTTTCAAACGTACCATGTAATTTGTCGTCTGAATCATATACTTTATACTGCATGATTAGATGTGTATGTAATAACGAAGGTCTCCAGATATCTCTCCATGAATGTTATTTTCTGGGTCATCTTTTAACCTACAAAATCTTCTTACTGGCACAACTGCTACACAATCTTCATCCCAACATAGGGCATCTTGTTGTAACATATCATCTGAAAATGATTGTAATTCTGTTAACAAATCAAGGTAAGTCATAGTGTCGTTTGTGTTAAATTGGTGGACATAACTATCCCATCCCGTTGTTAATGTATTCCAAGGAATTAGGATAGGGTGCATTACTTATAGTGTACCATATTGTCGAGGTTGTTGTTACTTTCACTCGGCAAATCTGTGCCACTCTTAGTAACATACTCCTTAATAATAGCATATGCTTGATTAAAAATAGGAGTGAAATCTAACTCTCCTCGCAAACAATGAGCGAGTTCATCTATCTGCTCTGATGTTAAACAATGGTCAGGATGTCTAATATCACATAGAGGGATAGTATGTTCTACTAATTCATTCAAATTAATAGTAATTTCATAGTCACGATATACTGGCATGGGAGGATTAGGGTGTAATTGTTGATAATCAGGAGTGATGATTACGTCCATATTTATCTCTCCCAGTACATTGAATTAAACTC
>CETQ01052448.1_pt1 | contig 17345 bp, 14 predicted proteins | sample 531261 | NCBI WGS metagenome assembly CETQ01 (sample SAMEA2622376, study PRJEB7988) | marine metagenome | biome: marine biome (ENVO:00000447); feature: surface water layer (ENVO:00002042); material: "saline water (ENVO:00002010), including plankton (ENVO:xxxxxxxx)" | depth 5 m
ACCAAATCCAAATAAATTTCCTAATGTAGATAGCGATACATCAGTTGTAAAAACCATATAAATTGCCAAAACAGATTGAATCAATAGCCTTTGATAAGCTTTCATTCCTGTTAATTTAAATTTAGGATTTCCATTTGAAAGGACTTCTTTTTTTCCTTTTAAAAAATCATCAACTAAGAATAATACAAGTAAAGGAATTGAAATAACCATTAGCTGATATGTAAAGTCTGGTACAAAACCGTTTAGGTCATTTAAATCTATATATAATTTTCCAGATATTAGTAACGCGGATAAAATACCTATTCCTCCAGTTAGAGGTGTTGCTCTTTTATGAAATTTTCTACTTCTATCAGGCAGATCTATAAGCAAAAGGTATCTCTTGGCATAATTTCTTAATATAGAATTAATAGCCATAGAAGCGATAATGCTTATAATTATATAATCAAGTATTATTGTTAGTTCCATTTTGATTTTATAAATACTATGCGTAAATTATATATAGACCTTAAGATAATTAAATATGTTTTCATTATATCTTTAATATCAATATTTTCATTTTTTATTAATGCTGACGTAAATATAGATAGATTATCTATACCTAAAGGATTTGAAATAAGCATTTTTTCTGATGAACTAGAGTCACCAAGACAAATCACAGAAACAAAAGATGGTTATATTATAGTTGGCTCTAAAAACGGGGATAAAGTTATTGCACTTTTTGATAGCGATGGAGATGGATACGCTGAAAAAAAGATCATAGTTGCATCTGGTTTACAAAACCCAACAGGGGTGACTTATCATAATGGCGATTTATATTTTGCAGAAATCAAGGAAGTATGGGTGATTAAAGATATTGATAGTTATCTTATGTCTAATAAAGATAGCTCTCCAACTATTGAACTATATATGGATGGTCTACCTTCAGAAACTTGGCATGGATTTAGACATTTAAGGTTTGGACCAGATAACAACCTCTATATCCCTATTGGCGTACCTTGTAATATTTGTCTTGAACCGCAAACAAAAGATAAAAGATTTGCTGCAATTCATAAGTACGAAAATGGTAGTCTGGTAACGGTTGCTGATGGAGTTAGAAATTCGGTTGGAATCGATTGGCATCCTATTACTAAAAAATTATATTTTTCTGACAATGGAAGAGATTGGCTTGGTGACAATTCACCATCTTGCGAATTAAATGTTGTAGACAAAGAGGGCAGCTTCTTTGGATATCCCTTCAAACATGCAAAAGATATTGTTGATCCTGAGTTTGGCAAACTTATTCCAACAGTCAATAGGGAATTTATAGATCCTATTGCAGAATTAGGACCACATGTAGCTCCACTTGGTATCGCATTTTATGACAATAAAAAATTTCCAGAAAAGTATAAAAATAGTTTATTTATAGCTCTACATGGATCTTGGAATAAATATAATGGTAAATCTGGATATAAAGTTATTTTTGTGAAATTGGATTCAGCTGGAGATTATCTTTATCAAGAGGATTTCATAACTGGGTGGCTTGAAGACGAAAGTGTTTGGGGCAGACCAGTTCAACCATTCATAATGAGTGACGGCTCAATGCTTATATCTGATGACAAGTATGATGTAATTTATAAAGTTGAATATAAGGATTAAATGGAAATAGATAATCTAGATCATGAGATAAAGATAGCTATAAAGGCAGCAAAATCTTCAGGTCAATTGTTAGTTGATTCAAAGAAAGAATTGAATGATGAAATTTCTAATCACTTAAGAGATACAAAACTAAAAGCAGATTTAGCTTCAGAAAATTTAATAAAGGAACTCCTATCTAAACATTCAAGCTACCCAATTCTTGCGGAAGAAAGTGGTAAATCAAATGATGATCTTGGTGACATTTATTGGGTTGTAGATCCTTTAGATGGGACAGCAAACTATAATAGAAATATACCTTTATGTTGTGTTTCTATCGGCCTTGTTAACAAATTGAAACCATTAGCAGGCATTATTTATGATTTTAATAACCAAGATTTATATGTTGGTAATAATCAGAAAAAGATAGCTATGTTGAATAATAAGAAAATAAATGTTTCAAGCATAGATAAAAAGCAAAATGGGGTGTTAATAACAGGGCTTCCCCATAATACTGACTATTCTGATGAGGCTCTTAAAAATATGATCAAAGATATGCAATCTTGGAAGAAATTAAGAATGATTGGTTCTGCAGCAATGGCATCATGTTATGTAGCTTGTGGAAAAGGAGATCTCTATAAAGAGAATGGAATATATATTTGGGATGTAATAGCGGGCGCAGCAATTATTGAATCGGCTGGAGGCATGGCAAAAATATTTAATATTCAGGATAATTATCAAGTAGATGTAATTTTTTCAAATTCAAAAATTTAAATAATGAAAAGTTTAGTTTGGTTTAGGAGCGACTTACGTGTGGATGATAATCCTGCTTTGAGATATGCGTGTACACATTCAAAAGAAGTACATTGTCTATATATTTACTCACCCAAACAATTTCAGATACACAATGAAGCTAATTGTAAAATCCAATTCGTAATTGAAAATCTTAAGAGTTTAGAAAAATCATTAAAAAAATTAAATATTCCATTAACTATTTTACACTCCAACGGGTTTTATGATATTCCAAATAAAATTTCTGAGATTATTCATGATAGATCCATCAATAATGTCTTTTGGAATAATCAGTTTGGATTAGATGAAGAAAAAAGAGATAAAAATGTCATAGAAACGTTGCAAGAGCAAAACATCAATCATATCTCATTTGATGATCAGGTGGTTTTTGCTCCAGGAAAGTTCAAGACTGGTGAGGGAAAGCCATATTCGGTATTTACTCCATTTAAGAAGAGATGGATAGAAAATTTTGATATTGATCATCTTGACATCGAATTCAACTATACAGCACAAGAAAAAATCAATTTATCTTCAAATATTAGTACCTTTGACTTTTCTTTTAATGCAGAACATTCAGTAGACATGTCGTTATGGCCAATAGGCGAGAATAATGCTCACGATATACTCAAAGATTATTTAAATAATCATGTCATTAATTATGCAAAAGATAGAAATGATCCAATAATTGATGGTACTAGCAGGTTGTCGCCATATTTAGCTTTAGGAATTATTTCTTCTAGAAGATGTATTTTAGAGGCGTTGAAAAATAACAATTTTGAGGTTGACTCTGGTGAGAAGGGTATTACTAAATGGATAGATGAAGTTATTTGGAGAGAATTCTACAAAAACATAATGTTTTCTTTTCCTAGAGTAAGCAAGGGTAAGCCATTTCAAGAATATTCAAATAACATAAAGTGGCGTTATGATGAGAGTGAATTCGAAGCATGGAAGAATGGAAAAACTGGCTTTCCATTTATAGATGCAGCCATGAGGCAATTAAGAAATGAGGGCTGGATGCATAATAGGTTAAGAATGGTTGTTGCAATGTTTTTTACTAAAAATATGCTTCATGATTGGCGACTTGGTGAAGCATTTTTCATGCAGAATTTAATTGATGGTGATTTTTCTTCAAATAATGGAGGATGGCAATGGAGTAGCTCAACAGGAACAGATGCAGCTCCTTATTTCAGAATTTTTAATCCACTAACCCAATCAAAAAATTTTGATAAAGACGGTTTATTTATAAAGAAATATGTACCAGAACTAAATACTTTAGATAAAAATGAAATACATGATCCATCAAATAAAATTAGAGCTAATTTAAATTATCCAACGCAGATACTAGATTTAAAACAATCAAGATTAAGAGCAATAGATGCTTTTAAAGCAGCCAAAAATTAATATATATTTTTGTAGTTTCCAAATTAGGCCTTCTGTATACTAAGTAATTATTTTAGGGAGTACATAAAGAAAAAATGGCAACATATCCAAGTGACTTAGAGATAGCAAATGCTGCTCATAAAAAGCCTATTGATGAAATCGCTAAATCAATAAATATTCAAAAAGATGATTTAATTAGATTTGGAGATGATAAAGCTAAGCTTTCTCATAAACTCGTTAATTCATTGTCTAAAAACGATGATGGCAAACTGATTCTTGTAACTGCTATTTCTCCTACTCCAGCAGGAGAAGGTAAAACGACCACGAGCGTTGGTTTGGTTGATGGCCTCTGTCATATTGGAAAAAAAGCAATGATTTGTCTTAGGGAGCCTAGCTTAGGGCCATGTTTTGGAATGAAGGGTGGTGCTGCAGGTGGTGGATATGCACAAGTTATTCCAATGACTGATATAAATTTACACTTTACTGGGGATTTTCATGCTATTGGAGCTGCCCATAATTTGTTATCAGCATTAATTGATAATCATATTCATTGGGATAATAAGTTAAATATTGATCCAAGAAGGATAACCTGGAAAAGGGTTGTTGATATGAATGACAGATCCTTGAGAGATATCACTTGTGGTTTGGGAGGAACTGGTAATGGTATACCTCGCCAAAGTGGATATGATATTACGGTAGCATCTGAAATTATGGCAGTGTTTTGTTTAGCTTCTGACATTGATGACTTACAAAATAGAATTGGTAACATTGTAATTGGTTACACAAGAACTAATGAGCCTGTAAGGGCAAAACAACTTAATGCTGATGGAGCAATAACAGCATTATTAAAAGACGCCTTCCAACCAAATTTAGTTCAAACATTAGAGAACAATCCTGCTTTCATGCATGGAGGACCATTTGCAAATATAGCTCATGGATGTAATTCAGTAGTATCTACAAAGACAGCCTTAAAACTTGCTGATTATGTTGTAACAGAGGCAGGATTCGGAGCCGATCTGGGAGCAGAAAAATTTTTTGATATTAAATGCAGGAAGTCAGGGCTTAAACCCGATGCTGTAGTTTTAGTAGCAACAACTAAAGCATTAAAGATGCACGGAGGTATTAAAAAAGATGAACTAAGTTCTGAAAATATTGATGCAGTCTTGAGTGGCTGTGAGAATCTTGGAAAGCATATTGAAAATATAAGCAAATTTGGTGTCCCAGTCGTTGTAGCTATAAATGATTATGTAACTGATACTGATAATGAGCACATGCAGATAATTAATTTCTGTAAAAACATTGGGGTTCAATGCAAAATTTCATCACACTGGGAAAAGGGTGGTGAGGGTGCGGCTGAACTAGCTGAGGAAGTATCACGAATCGCAGATTCTGGTTTATCCGAATTTAAAACTTTGTACGAAAATGAAATGACATTATGGGATAAAACAAAGTGTATTGCCAAAAACATATACGGCGCAGCAGAAATAATTGCAGATAAAAGAGTAAGAAATCAGTTTAAAAAACTTGAAGATGATGGTTTTGGTGATTACCCAATATGTATGGCAAAAACACAGTATAGTTTTTCAACAGATCCGCTATTAATGGGTGCTCCAGTAGGCCATGATGTTCCCATAAGAGAAGTAAGGCTATCAGCTGGAGCTGAGTTCGTTGTAGTTGTTTGTGGCGAAATTATGACTATGCCAGGATTGCCTAGAATTCCAGCAGCTGAAGCTATTGGCTTGGATGAAAATAAGGAAATTAAAGGACTATTCTAGTAGTATCCTTCTAGTTCATTTTAAAGTATTTAGTTATAATTTTATTCTTAAACTTCATGGAGAAACTTATGAGCAATAATTTAAATTTTTATATTAACGGTGAGTGGGTTAAATCTGAATCAAATGAATTAATAGATGTAATAAATCCTGCAAATGAAGAAGTTATAGGTCAAGTTACAGCAGGAACAAAGAATGATGTTGATGCTGCAGTTAATGCTGCTAGTGACGCCTTTTCATCATTTTCAAAATCTACGCAAGAAGAAAGAATTCAACTCTTAAAGAAAATTATTCAAGAATATGAAAACAGATATCAAGATTTTGTTGAAGTAATTACAAAAGAAATGGGAGCACCAAACTGGCTATCTGAAAGAGCGCAGGCTAATACTGGTTTAATAAACTTCAAAGAAACATTAGAGGCGCTTGAAGATTATAAGTTTGAAAAAGAAGAGGGCGGTTATACGCTAAGAAGAGAACCAATTGGAGTAATTGGCATGATTACTCCCTGGAATTGGCCTATGAATCAAATAACAACTAAAGTTTCTGCAGCCATTGCTACAGGCTGCACAATGGTTTTAAAACCAAGTGAAATATCTCCTTACTGCTCAATGTTGCTTGCTGAGGTTATGCATGATGCTGGTGTACCCAAAGGTGTATTTAATTTAGTAAATGGATATGGACCAATAGTTGGAGCTGCATTATCAGAACATGAGAAAGTTGATATGATGTCATTCACTGGCTCCACTAGAGCAGGTATCGCCGTAGCACAAGCATCGGCAACAACAGTTAAAAGAGTGCAACAAGAATTAGGTGGGAAATCTGCAAACATCATTCTTGACGATGTTGCAGATCTTGAAAAATCAGTTAAGGGAGGTGCTGGACATTGTTTCTTAAATTCAGGTCAATCATGTAATGCGCCTACTAGAATGCTTGTTTCTTCGCAGAATTATGATAAAGCAGTTGAAGTTGCTGCAGCTACCGCAAACAGCACAACAGTTGGAGATCCAAATGGTGAATTTAGGTTAGGACCCATCTCTAACAAGACACAATATGAAAAAGTAATAAAGATGATAGAAATCGGAATTGAGGAAGGTGCAAGGTTAGTTGCAGGTGGTGTGGAAAGACCTGATGGTTATGATAAAGGCTATTATGTCAAACCAACTGTCTTCGCAGATGTAACTAATGATATGACAATTGCTAAAGAGGAAATTTTCGGACCTGTTTTATGTATTATGAAATATGAATCTGAGGAAGAGGCAATTGATATTGCTAATGATACCGAATATGGTCTAGCAGGATATGTACAAGGCGAATTATCGCATGCAATTAAAGTAGGAAATCAGATAAGGGCTGGGCAAATCACTATTAATGGAGGCGCCAGAGGTAATGCTGCTCCATTTGGTGGCTACAAGGCTTCAGGTAATGGAAGAGAACATGGTAAACATGGTCTTGAAGAATGCCTTGAAACCAAAGCAATAATTATTCCAGCAAGTTAATCTAAAAGGTCTGGCTGCATCTTTATTATTTTATCAAAGGCAGGCTGATAGCTTGCCCAAGCAGCAATATCATTCGCTATAAATTCTCTCGTCTTTATTGCAGTATCGTGTGGGATTAATTTTGGTTTCCCTGCAGCTTCTGCCATTAATTGTGCCTGACAACATCTTTCCATTGACATATAAAACCAAAGGGCGATATCTACTGAAGGTCCAGTCGTCAGAATTCCATGATTTTGCAGAATAGCAACTTTTTTATCTCCTAAGGCTTTTGCAATTTCATCTCCTTCGTTAACCTCTTCGACAACACCAGAAAAATCTTCATAAATTCCTTGATTCTCATAAAATGCACACGCATCCTGAGAAATTGGATCTAAAAGTTTTCCAAGTGTTGAAAAAGTTCTGCCGTAAATTGAGTGAGAATGTGCTGCTGCATTTACGTCTGGTCTTGCTTTATGAAGTCTTGAATGAATTGCAAAGGCTGCTACGTTAACATCTTTATCTCCTTGAACTACTTTTCCGTCATGATTAACTAATAAAAGATCTGAAACAGAAATCTGTGAAAAGTGAACGCCTAAAGGATTTACCCAAAAATGATCTTTGAATTCAGGATCTCTATACGTGATATGGCCAGCAACACCCTCATTAAAACCAAAATAGTCAAAAAGCCTAAATCCGGCTGCTAATTTTTCTAATTGGTTTCGTCTTTCTTCCGCAGGGTTGGCAAATTCTTGAAAAATTAAACCTTTTTCTTTAATTGGTAATTTTCCATTTGTAATATCAATTTTAATGGGTGCAACATTTGACATAGTTTTTATTCTCCTAAGCTCTATAATGTTAAAATAGCTTATCAAAATACGACGTAAATATGAAATATAGAATTGAAAAAGATAGTCTAGGTGAAGTAAAAGTACCTTCAAAAGCACTTTGGGGAGCACAAACGCAAAGAGCAATAAATAATTTTCCTATAAGCGGTATAAAAATGGACTTTCCTTTTACAAAGTCGTTTGTATCTTCTTTAGGCTTAATAAAAGATGCTGCTGCAAGGGCAAATTTACGCCTTAAATTAATTTCTTCAAAAAAATCTAAAGCTATTTCAAGAGCCTCTAAAGAAGTTTGGCAAGAAAAACATCATCATGAATTTCCAATCGATGTCTTTCAAACAGGATCTGGAACAAGTTCAAATATGAACGCTAATGAGGTTATAGCAACCTTAGCATCTACATATTCAAAAATTAAAATTAGCCCCAATGATGATGTAAATATGAGTCAAAGCAGTAATGATGTGATACCTTCTGCTATTAAAATTAGTGCTCATATGGATCTAACGAAGAAGTTATTCCCCTCATTAGATGCTTTGATCAAATCAATTGATGATAAAGCAGATTCCTTAAAAGGAATAATTAAAACTGGTAGAACCCACCTAATGGATGCCATGCCAATAGACTTCTCAGAAGAATTAAAGGCGTGGTCCAGTCAGCTTAAATCATCTAAAGAAATGTTAAATATTTTAGAGAAAAAATTTCTTGAATTGCCTCAAGGCGGAACTGCTGTAGGTAGCGGAATAAATGCTCATAAACAATTTGCAAAATGTTTTGCTCAAGAGATATCAAAGCTATATGGTAATAAATGTAAATTTACTCCAGCTGATAATTTTTATCATGAATTAAGTGTCCAGGATTCTTCAGTTCAACTATCTGGTGAATTAAAGAACTTAGCCATCATATTAATGAAGATTTCTAACGACTTAAGATGGATGAATAGCGGACCTTTGGCTGGTATTTCTGATATTGAGCTTAAGCCATTACAGCCAGGAAGTAGCATTATGCCGGGTAAAGTTAATCCTGTTATCCCTGAAGCTGTTGCAATGGCATCTGCTGACGTTATTGGTAATGACGTTTCGATAACTGTAGCTGCTCAATCAGGTAGCTTTCAGTTGAATGTCATGCTACCAGTAATTGCTTACAATCTTTTAAAAAGTATCAATCTTTTAAGTGGTTCTATGAATGCTTTAGCCAAAAATGCTATCAAATCATTTAAAGTAAATCATGAAAATTTAGAAATATCTTTGTCTAAGAATCCAATACTGGTAACTGCGCTAAATCCAATAATTGGATATGAAAAAGCTGCAGCTATTGCAAAGAAAGCTTATAAACAAAATAGGCCAATTATTGATGTTGCGTCTGAAGAAACAGATTTATCTAAAGCTAAACTTAAGAAACTGCTAGATCCTTCAAAGTTAGCTAAAGGAGGTATTTAATTTGTCTAATGAACTTTCTAAAAGTACCTGTGAAGCCTGCAAAGTAGACGCACAATCACTTACCGACAAAGAGATAAAAGATCTTGCTCCTCAAATACCATCATGGATGATTCACGAGGAAGATGGTATCAAAAAGCTGATATCCTCTTTTGCTTTTTGTAATTATGAGGATTCGGTTAGCTTTGCAAATAAAGTCGCTAAATTAGCCGAAGAAGAAGACCATCACCCAGAAATTGTCTTAGAGTGGGGGAATGTTACTGTTTCTTGGTGGTCGCACAAAATTAATGGTCTACATAGAAATGATTTCATTTGTGCATCGAAAACAGACAGTATTTTTAAAAATTCTTAGTAAGAAAAAACTTTAAACAATGAATCAAAACGCAAAGCCATATCAATTCATAGCTTGGATAGCTACCACAATTTTAATTCTTGCTGCTGTCCTTGCGAGCTTTGTGCCCGCTATGGAATATCACCATTGGGCATTTATTATTGCTAATTCGTTATGGGTTATTGTTGGAATTTTATGGAAAGAAACGACTCTGATAGTTTTAAATGCTGGCTTAACAATAATTTATATTATGGGTCTAACCCTATAGGAATATAAACTTTGAAATAAAAATTATGGTTAAAAACCATGCAGCAGATGAAATATTTTTTATTTCACCATTTGTAATTTTTAAAACTACGTAGGATAAAAATCCTAGAGCAATGCCATCCGCAATAGAAAATGTTAAAGGTATCATTATTACGATCACCAATGCTGGAAGGAGTTCTGTAATATGATTCCAATTAAGTTTTTCCATTCCACCAAGCATTAATATAGCTACATAAATCAGTGCACCTGACGTAGCATAAGGTGGAATTATTGAAGCTAATGGAGATAAAAAAATTGCTAGAATAAATAACATTCCTACAATGACAGCCGTTAGACCAGTTCTCCCTCCTGCTTCAACTCCAGCAGAACTTTCAACATAGCTTGTAACAGGAGAACACCCAAAGAAAGTGCCAAATATACTTACTCCACTATCTGCTATTAATGCCTTATCAAGATTTTCTGCCTCGCCATTTTCATCTAATAAGTTTGCTCTTGATGCAACACCAACCAATGTACCAGTTGTGTCAAAAAGGTTTACAAATAGAAAAGACATAATAACTGTCAACATCCCAAGGTTTAAGGCACCATGAATATCTAATTTCATAAGAGTTGGTGCAATACTAGGAGGAAGTGATGTAACCCCATTGAATTTAACAAGATCAGCATATATAGCCAAAGAAGTTATTATCAAAATTCCTATAATAATAGCGCCAGGAACCTTTCTTATGGATAATGCAGCAATTATAAGAAATCCCATTGCAGCTAGAAGTGTTTCTATTTTTGAAAAGCTACCTAGTAATGGATATTTTGCTCCTTCAACGTTAAATAAAATTATTCCCCCTGCCTCTAATCCAATTATTCCGATAAATAATCCGACTCCAGCACCCATAGCTATCCTTAAATTCATTGGTATGCTTGCAATCATCCAGCTTCTAAGATTTGTAATACTCATTATAAAAAATAAAATTCCGGCAAGATAAACAGCACCAAGTGCAACTTCCCATGAGTATCCCATCTTTCCAACAACCGTATATGTAAAGAAAACATTTAAACCCATTCCTGGTGCAAGGCCTATTGGCCAATTTGCAAAAAATCCCATCACAAAACATGCAATTGCTGCAGCAATGCAAGTGCCTACAAAAATTGCACCTTTATCCATACCACTGTCCGCCATGATTGAAGGATTTACAAAAATAATATATGCCATGGTCAAGAAGGTTGTAAATCCAGCAATTACTTCTGATTTAATATCAGTATTATTTAAATCAAGTTGAAAAATGTTATTCAGAAAATTTCGCATGGAAATAAGTATATTCTAAATAACACAGGTGTTGTTGAAAGTGTTAATATAAGCTTTAAATTTTTTTACATGCAAAACTTAAATATATTAATTTGGCATATTAATTGCATACATTAGTATAAATAACACATCTATAAAGAGGATACATTTACTATGAAATTTACTATGTTATTTAGGACATCTTTTACTTTTATATTATTCTTTTCTTTAACTAACAACATCTTGGCTCAAGAAAAAGAATTGGTATTTGAAGAAGTTATAGTTACAGCTGAAAAAAGAGATGAAAGTCTTCAAACTATTTCTCAAGCTGTTACCGCCATCACAGACTCAGAGATTGAAGCAAAAAATATTAATTCATTTGTTGATTTAAGCTCTATAGTGCCTGGTGTCACTGTTGCAAAGAATGAAGGATATAAAACTGTTATTTCAATAAGAGGTGTTGGTAATGAAACAAATCAGAATGCAATTGCAGCACCATCAGTAGCATTTCATATAGATGGTATTTTTATTGCCTCACCATTTTCATTACAAACTGACTTTATAGATGTAGAGAGAATTGAAGTCCTTAGAGGACCTCAAGGAACTCTTTTTGGTCAAAACTCAACTGGCGGTGCAATTAATGTAATAAGTAAAAAGCCTTCAACTCTTGATAATTCTTCTAGTGCGGATATCACTGTTGGAACTTATGGTCTGCAGAAAGTTCGTGCAACTTCTAATATTCCATTATCAGATAATATCGCTACTCGAATTTCTGTATCAATGACGGAAAGAGATGGATTTACAAAAAATATCTTTACAGGTCAAGATCTTGATGATGCCTCAAATATAAGCGTTAGAACTGATTGGATTTTTGAGCTAAGTGATACATCATCTTTAAGAATATTTGGGCAATATTTTGATGTTGACAGAAATGGTGCAGCTATTAGAGGAATTGATGACCAATCGCCAGGTATGCGAAAGTTATCCCAAAACACTCTCTCAAATCAGCAATTAACTTCATCTTTAGCTGCTATGATTTTTGAAACAGACCTTGGATTTGCAAATCTAAAAGTATTAGCTAGTTCTCAAGATGATGACATATCAGTTACAAGAGATAATGATCGTCACAATTTTGGTGATGCTGTCTTATCTATTCCAGGTTTAGGAGCTGGTTCTACCTACCAACAAGCTGAATTTCGTCCTGAAACTTCTGTTGTAGAAACAAAAACTTTCGAAATCAATCTTATTTCAAATGAACCTCTGATGGATGGCAAGCTTGATTGGACTGTAGGCGCTTTTTATATGGAACATGAGATAGAGAATGTAATCAGAGGCTATAGAGATGATGATCTTGACGGAGTGTTCAAATATGTTTGTGATGCTTCTTTTGCAGATCCAAACTATTGTTATCAGCATGATTATGGAATACCCGGAAGATTCGATATTTTTGGACCAAATGCCGATGTTGACTTTTTCACAGATGCTTTTCCTTATAGAGAATCTATTTCTGTATATGCTCAAACCACATACAGTATTTCTGACATCTTTAGAGTTGTTTCTGGATTAAGATATTCTGAAGATACTTTTGGCACCGATGTTACAAATTTTATAAATACAGAGAGCTTTCAAGAAGAAGGTACTACCGATGAAATTACAACCAGAATCACTGGTGAATATGATTTAGCTGAAGCAACAATGGTTTATTTAACATTTGCTAGCGGCTTCAAACCAGGCGGAAGTAATCTAACATTTGGTTTTGATAATGATAATGCGCCTCCAATGGTTTTTCCAACATACGAGGCAGAAACAGTTGATTCTGTAGAGTTAGGGATAAAAACTGATTTACTTGACGGAAGAGCTAGAGCAAATATTGCTGCATTTTCATATGACTATGAGAACTTGCAATTTCAAGCAACTGATCCAGATCCTTATAGAGGAGGCGTTGCAAACATACCCGAGTCTGAAATGTCTGGTGTTGAGATTGAGTTTACAGGTTTAGTAACAGATTCTTTCACTGTTGATATGAATTTGTCATTCCTTAACTCAGAAGTCACGTCAGATTATGATGTCCTCGATAATGTAGATGCTTATCAATACTTTTTTGGTCAAGAAGATTTGAGATATGGATTAAGGGAAAATGTAAGAGGAAATAAATTAGCAAAAACTCCAGAGTTTACTGCCGATGTCAACTTCACTTATGAAACTGATCTTTCATCAGGAAATCTCTTAACTGCAGTAGTGCAATATGTTAAACGAGGCGAACTTGAGCAAAGAGTATCAAACAATCCAATAGTTGACTCGATTGGTGCTTATGCAGTTGTAAATCTTACAGTAGGAATCGATTTTGCTAATGATATAGGTCTAGATTTTATGATATTGAATGCTACTAATAAGGATGGTGTTAATTCAAGCATGACCGATGTCTTTGGTGTTGCTGCAACTGGCTTAGAGCTAATACCTCCTAGACAGTTTATGACAAAAGTAAGTTTTAATTTTTAATTAAATTTAATGGAAAAGCTTTTTATAAAATCTGATGATTTATTGAAAGATTCATTTCAACTAGCATGGAATGTATATGAAAGCGGATTTGAACCAAATTATATTGTTGGTGTATGGAGAGGTGGCGCTCCAATTGGGATCGCTGTTCAAGAGTTTCTAAGTGTTTTAGGAGTTAAATCAGATCATGTAGCTATAAGAACGTCATATTATTCTGGTATCGGCGAACATAAAGAAAATGTAAATGTATACGGATTAAATTATGTAATTCGAAAGCTAGAATCTCATGATAGATTGTTAATTGTTGACGATGTCCATGATACTGGAAATTCAATAGCTCAGATTATGAGCGATATAAAAGTTGCTTGTAAGAAAAATACACCAGAAATGAGGGTTGCAACGCCATATTTCAAGCCAAATAAGACTCAGACAGGCAATAAACCACACTATTTTCTTCATGAAACTGATCGATGGTTAGTTTTTCCTCATGAGCTCGAAGGTCTATCTTTGGAAGAAATAAAGACAAATAAACCAGAGCTATCAAACTTAATACAAAATATTAAAGACAAGATTTGAAAAGTTGATTTAATTCTCAGTCTTTTTTTTCCCTTTTCATTTAGTTATAATCTGTCATGGACAAATTAAAATCTAAAGCATTAACATTCGACGATGTGTTGTTGCTACCCAAATATAGCGATTTCCTTCCAAGTGAAGCATCTATTGAATCAAATCTAACTAAAAACATTACCTTAAAGACTCCTCTTATGTCTGCGGCGATGGATACTGTAACTGAATCTAAAATGGCAATTTCATTAGCTGAAGCTGGCGGAATTGGGATTATCCATAAAAATAATTCAATTGAAGAACAAGCGGCTGAAGTTAAGGCAGTTAAAAAATATGAAAGTGGAATTGTAAGAGATCCAGTAACCATTGAGTCAAATAAATCTATTGGGGAGCTAAAACAACTCACAAACGAGCTAAGCATCTCTGGGATGCCAGTTGTAGATGAGGATGAATTAAAGGGAATTGTTACAAGTAGAGATTTTAGATATGCAGATAATATGGAAGAAATGGTTTCTTCCATAATGACTCCCTTAGAAAAATTAGTAACCGTAGAAGAGGGTTTTTCTCAAGAAGATGTTATGAGGCTTATGTATAACAACAGGATTGAAAAAGTATTAGTTCTAGACGGACAAAATAAATTATCTGGATTAGTAACAATGAAAGATATTGAAAAATCTGCCCAAAATCCAAACGCAACAAAAGATTTATCTGGCAGACTGCAAGTAGGAGCAGCCATAGGAACTGGCGAAGATACTTTAGATAGGGCGAAAGCATTATATGAATCTGGTGTGGATGTATTTGTTGTTGATAGCGCACATGGACATTCAAAAAACGTAATTAACACAATTAAATTACTTAAGGACAATTTTAAAGATGTGGATGTGATTGGAGGAAATATCGCAACCGCAGAAGCTGCAATAGATTTGGCGAAAGCAGGCGTTGATGCCGTAAAAGTAGGAATGGGACCAGGGTCTATATGCACAACTAGAATAATAGCTGGAATAGGAGTGCCTCAAATCAGTGCAATTCTTGAGATTAAAAATGCTCTTGCTGGAAAAGATATTAATATTATTGCTGATGGAGGGATAAGATTTTCAGGAGATATTGCAAAAGCGATCGCTGCTGGAGCAGACTCGGTAATGTTGGGCAGTCTTTTTGCTGGAACAGAAGAGGCTCCAGGTAAGGTGGAACTCTTTCAAGGCAGAAGTTTTAAAACCTATAGAGGAATGGGGTCTATTGGTGCTATGACTGAGAGAGATGATGCTAATAGATACTTACAAGAAGATGTGGAAACAGATAAATTAGTCCCTGAGGGAATAGAAGGCAGAGTTCCATATAAAGGATTAGTTATTAATGTTATCAACCAACTTATTGGAGGCCTAAGACAGAGCATGGGTTATATTGGATGTAAAAATATTCCAGATATGCAAAATAATAGTCAATTTATTGAAATTACGAATGCTGGAATGACAGAAAGTCATGTTCATGATGTAATGATTACAAAAGAAGCACCAAATTATCAAAGAAGTTAATTAAATGAGCAAGCTATCTGTTAGCAATAAAAAAATTGATACTATTTTGGTGTTAGATTTTGGTTCACAATACACACAATTAATTGCAAGAAGAATTAGAGAAAGCGATGTATATTCAGAAATTCTTCCTTGGGATATAGATGAAAATAAAATTATTGATTTAAATCCAATAGGTATAGTTCTATCTGGCGGACCAAATTCAGTTACAGAAAGCTATACACCAAGAGTTCCTCAATGCGTATTTGATTTAGGTATACCAATTCTTGGAATATGTTATGGAATGCAAACTCTAGCAGAGCAAATGGGTGGTCATGTGGTGTCTACAGATCAGAAAGAATTCGGCCATTCAGAATTAGAAGTACTTAATGATTCAATTATATTTAAGGATCTAGACAAAAAGATTAATGTATGGATGAGTCATGGAGATCAAGTTCAAGATTTGCCAGATGAGTTCAATCTAGTTGCATCAACCGCTACTGCACCTATTGCAGCCATGGAGCACAAGACCTTACCAATTTACGCTATTCAATTTCACCCCGAAGTGACTCATACTGATCACGGACAAGAAATAATAGAGAATTTTATTTTTACTATATGTAATGCTAATAGTGATTGGAAGATGGATGATCTTATTTCTCAAAGAATAAATGATATTAAAGAACAAGTTCAAAAGGAGAAGGTTCTTTTAGGTCTTTCTGGAGGAGTGGATTCTTCCGTAACTGCAGCTTTGCTTCATAAAGCAGTAGGAAAAAAATTAACGTGTGTCTTTGTAGATAATGGATTGCTTAGAAAGGGAGAGGCAGATGAAGTAATGCAAACCTTTAAAGATAATATGAATTTAAATGTAGTTAAATCTGATAGCGCAGAAATTTTTCTTAGACATTTAAAGAATGTAGATGAACCAGAGCAAAAAAGAAAAGTTATTGGGAGAACTTTCATTGATGTTTTTGATGCAGAAGCAAATAAATTAAAAGACATAAAGTTTCTAGCTCAAGGAACTATATATCCCGACGTTATTGAATCTTCTGGATCAGAATCAAAAGAAGCTAGAGTTATAAAATCTCATCATAATGTTGGAGGTTTACCGGAAGAAATGGCATTAGATTTAGTCGAACCTTTAAGAGACTTATTTAAAGACGAGGTAAGAAGGATGGGGGTTGAGCTAGGCATTCCAAAAGAAATGCTCGAAAGGCATCCTTTCCCCGGACCAGGACTTGGGGTTCGAATTATTGGAGAGATCACGAAAGAAAAAACAAAAGTTTTACAAGAAGCTGATTTTATTTTTATTGAGGAACTAATTAAAGCTAATTTGTACGAAAAGGTAAGCCAAGCATTTGCAGTGCTGCTTCCAGTTAAATCAGTTGGCGTTGTTGGTGATGAGAGAAGATATGCAGAGGTAATTGCTCTGAGAGCAGTTGAAACTGTAGATTTTATGACCGCAAGATGGGCTCATTTGCCATATGAATTTCTTGAACATGTTTCTAATAGAATTGTTAATGAAATAGAAGATGTGAGTAGGGTGGTTTATGATATTTCTGGCAAGCCACCTGCAACTATTGAGTGGGAATGAA
>CETQ01056790.1_pt1 | contig 17287 bp, 10 predicted proteins | sample 531261 | NCBI WGS metagenome assembly CETQ01 (sample SAMEA2622376, study PRJEB7988) | marine metagenome | biome: marine biome (ENVO:00000447); feature: surface water layer (ENVO:00002042); material: "saline water (ENVO:00002010), including plankton (ENVO:xxxxxxxx)" | depth 5 m
ACCTAAATGATTAAAATGGGGTATTCTATTATTAGATACCCCTTTTTTTTATGCCTAAAGGTGTTGGATATGGTTCAAAGACTAAATCAAAATCAAAGAAAAAATCTACTAAAAAAAGTAAATTAGACTCTTTGAAAATGTCAAAAAAAAAGTATTAAAAAATGGCTGTAGCTGCAAGCACCGAACTTGAGTGCGTTAACATTATGCTCGCTGCTATAGGCGAAGCACCAATAAATAAACTAACAGGCTTACTTCCTGTAGATGCTAGAACTGCACAATCAACTTTACTTGAAGTAAACAAATCAGTTCAATCTGAAGGTTGGTCATTCAATCAAGAATTTAATGTTGTGCTTACAAGAGATAGCAATAAAAAAATTACTATTTCAAATGATATTTTAAAAATAGATACTAATGTATATGACCATCCAACATCTGATGTTATACAAAGAGGTTTAAAGTTATATGATCGAAAAAATAATACTTTTGAATTTGATAAAGATTTAACTTGTCACGTTACATACTTCAGAGATTTTGTTGAATTACCTGAACCTGCTAGGTATTACATGACTATTAAAGCAGCAAGACTTTTTGTTGATAGATTAATTGGAGATGATGGACTTAGAACATATACAGCACAAGATGAAGCTAGAGCCAGAGCAATATTAATGGAAACAGATTTTGATAATGCAGATCATAATGTTTTATCAGGCGATCCAAATTTAAACAATCCGATAAATACATTTACTCCTGCTGATGTTCTTAATAGGTAATTATGGGAATCGTATCAAGAGCTATTCCAACTTTATTAAGAGGAATCTCACAAGCATCTGACTCATCTAAGCAAGCAGATCACGCTGACATACAAGACAATGCAGATAGTAACCCTGTTGTTGGTCTTATAAAAAGATCAGGCATCCAGTATGTCACAAATTTAAGTACAAGCACTTTAGGAAATGTTCATATTCAAACTATAAACAGAGATGTTAATGAACAGTATGTAGCTATTTTTAGTAATGGAAGCGTAAAAGTATATGAGTTAAATGGCACAGAAAAGACAGTAGTTACACCTGATGGAACGAATTATTTAAACACTACAAATCCAAGAGAAGAAATAAAAACAGTTACTATTGCTGACTTCACTTTTGTTGTTAATACAAGTGTTGCAACTTCTATGGATTCTGCTTTATCAGGAGGTACAGGAACAAAAGCAATTATTTTTGTAGAGCAAGTTTCAAACAATACTATTTATACTGTGACGGTAGATGGGGTAACTGTTACAGATGACACCACGAATGATTCAACTCTAAGCACTTCAGGAGTAGCTAACGACTTAGCTAATGGATTAGCAAGTGGTCTTACTGGATTTGATATAACAAGAAATGGAAGTGTTATTTATGTTAGAAAAACAGATGGTAGTAATTTCACAATAGATGGTAGTGATACTCAGGGTAATACTCAATTATCTATTGTCAAAGACTCTGTTCAAAGGTTTACAGATTTACCTACTGTTTCTCCTAATGGTTATATTGTTGAAGTTAAAGGAGATGACCAGACTAACTTTGATAATTACTATGTAAAATTTGTCACGAACAATGGTGGAACTTTTGAAGAAGGCCAATGGGAAGAGACAGTACAGGCAGGAATACCTTTTAAGTTTGACTACTCCACCATGCCACACGTTTTAATAAGACAGGCTGATGGTAATTTCAGGTTTGCAAGAGTAGATGGGGATACCTATAACCTAAGTGGTACAGATTACACATTACCTGTCTGGGCTGATCGTACCACAGGAGATGTAGAGTCTGCACCTGATCCATCTTTTATAGGTCGTAAAATAAATAACGTATTCTTTTTTAGAAACAGATTAGGCTTTCTTGCAGATGACAATGTAATTCTGTCTAACGTGTCAGACTTTTTTAATTTCTTTCCTGATACTGTTTTAACTATTGTTGACTCGCATCCTATAGATGTAGCTGCTTCACATACAAAAGTTGCTATCTTAAAACACGCTGTAACTATGGGAGAGCAGTTAATTCTATTCTCAGAACAAACGCAGTTTATACTATCTAGTTCAGCAGATAACCTGACACCATTAACAGCTAACGTATTGGTTGCAACTGAGTTTGAGTCTTCAGATGATGCACCACCTGTAGGTTCTGGTTCGTCAATTTATTTTCTTACAAAAAAAGGAGACTTTGCAGGTATCAGAGAATATATAACTCAAACAGATGTAACTCTAAAAGATGCTAGTAACATTACTATTCATGTACCAAGACTGATACCAAGTGGAATATTTAAACTTGCTGTATCCAACAACCAAGATATTTTGGTTTGTTTAGGGACTGACAATCCAAATAAATTATTTATCAATAGATGGCTGTTTGGTACTCAAGGTCAAAAAGTTTTAAATAGTTGGTTTACTTTTACTATTAATCCAAATAGAAGAATTAAAAATGTTGACTTTATAGGTACTGATTTGTTTATGGTTATAGAAGAAGATAATGTTGTTACTTTAGAAAAGCTACCTTTTGAGTCAGACTACAAAGAAGAATATGCTACTTTTGAATATCACTTAGATCATAAAGTAACCGAGTCAGGAGTAACAGTCACATATAACACAACGACTAAAAAAACTACATTTACTTTGCCATATAGATTACGAGCCAATATGAATGTTGTTGGAAGATATACAGCCCCAAATCAAACCAGTACATTTATTGATCTTAATGGTACGACTCAAACACTTAAAGCAGGAACTATTGTTAAAACAACGAACCAGACGGATGGCACAACTAGCACAATAGAAGCAAATGGAGACTATACAAACGCAAAAGTAATAATCGGAGAACCATTTGAAATGCACTATAGATTTAGTAAACAAAGAATTACTGAATCTCCACAGCAAAGTAGTGCTGAAATTGTTAGTGCAAGATTACAGCTACATCATTTCTACATTAAGTTTGAAGAGACAGGATTTTTTAAAGTAGAAGTAACACCTGAACATAGAGACACTAGCATCCATAAATTTAGTGGTCGTTTACTAGGTGCTGCTAGTTCTGCTATTGGAGAAATAAATTTAGCTACTGGTACTTTTAGAGTTCCAATAATGAGTAGAGCAGACAGAGTTGATATAGATGTTAAAAACATAACCTTCTTGCCTACGTTGTTAGCTAGTGCAGAATTTGAAGCTATGTTCAATATGAGAAGTAGGCGAACATAATATGGGTCATTTAAGAAAATGCACTTTAAAAGATGTTTGTCATGTAAGTGATAACATGAGAGAAATTGACAGAATAGAAGCTGTCTATCAAACAAATCAAACTGCTGATGAAGCTTTAAAAATATCTTATTTATCTAGCAAAACAGTTATGGCTATCTGTGGAGATGAAGACAACCCTATAGGTATCTGTGGTGTTACTCATGGTGGTTGTATTTATATGTGTGCTACAGATGAGTTGTTTTCTAAGAAAAAATATAAAATACAATTAATAAGAGAAGGTAGAAAATGGGTTGATGAAGTGTTGAAATCATATAAAATTCTATACAATGTAGTATATGCGGAGAATACAGCAGCTATGAAATGGTTGAATACTTTAGGCTTTAAGTTTATAAAGTATCATAAAGAATATGGCATACATAAAAAACCATTTGTTCAGTTTATGAGGACAGTCTGATGTGTTTTGTAGCATTAGGAGCATTAGCTAGTGGAGGAGCTTTAGCAGCAGGTTCGGGAGCAGGACTGTTTGGTATGTCTTTGGCTCTTAGTGCAGGTACTCAAATCTTAGGTGCTGCTGCAAAAAACAGAGTAGCTAGACAACAAGCGTCATACGCTTATCAAGCAGCAGAACGAACTGCTTTATCTGCTGATGCTGCTATGACTGCACAACAAGAAGCTTTAAATGCACAGTTACAAGAAAGAAGGGCTGATGCTGCACAAAAAAAATTAGCAAAGACTGTTGAAGGGTTAAGAGCTAGAGGTAAAGTAGCAGCAACAGAAGGCAGGTCAGGTCGTTTGATGTCACTAATACAAATGGATGTGGACAGGCAGGTTGCAGGAATGAGAGAAAGTCTTAGTCAATCTTTAGAATCAGCAGAAGTCCAATATGGTAGAGATGTTGCAGGAATTGTTGCACAACGAGACAGCAGAAGAAATCAAGCTACGGATACAGCTAATCGAGGATATATGGAAGCACAGAAAAATTATCAAGGTTTATTACCTACAATAGCTAATGTTGCATCTTCAGGTTTATCAACTTATTTAGATATAAACCCCATGCAAAAAACTTTCACTAAAGGATCATCATAATGGCAGTACCAGAAGGGTTTGAATCAGCAACACGATTAAGAGATACGTTTGTTACTCAAAGTACGCAAGCTGCTATTAATGTAACTGATCCTTTAAGTCAAGTTGCTACAGCGTTAGCGACTATAGAGCCTACTCTGCAAAAATTTATAGTAAAAAAAATTGATGAGAAAAAAGAAGAAGAAGTAGCAGAAGGACAAGCAAAAGGTCAGGAAGCAGGTCGTACATATACAAAAACAGAAAAACTATTATTTCCGCAAAATGTAGAAATAGATGAAACTTCAGAAGAATACGCAAATTCTTTAGTTGCACTAAGAAAAAATCAAACAGGAATTGATACTGAGATTCTTAGAGGTAAAAGTTTATGGTATAAAAACGCATATCAAGAAGCTAAAGCTATAACTTTAGGAAAGAATTTTGCAGTAGAACTAAAAACAAATTATGAGACATATAGAGTTCCAGATAGTGTTACAGGCGAATTAAAACCTCTTTCTGCTTATCCTTATCAAAGTCCAGAAGTTCAAAATTATATAAGTTCATTTAGAAATAAAAATGTCGAAGCAGCTAATATAGATGAGTTTTATTTCAATAGATCATTCTTACCACAAATAGAAAAAGGAGTAAAAGATTTTGCTAAAGAACATAGTACCGATCATTCATATTACAAATTAGAAGAATACAGTAAGCAATTAAAAGAGAACTTAGGATTAACTTGGACTGCTATCCAATTTAAAACAGCAAAATTTGGAGATGATGCTAATTTTGATGAAGAAGCAAAAGACATTTTAGATATAGTACAAAACATATCAAAGTTATATCAAGCTGAAGATCAAGCAAAAATATATGACGAAGTAGTTATACCTTGGATTATGGAAAGAGGTTTGTTAATGGCTTCTAATGAAACTATGGGAGAAGAAAGATTTGATATAGCTAAAGATTTCATAAGAAATTTTGCAAATTTATTTCCTAGAAAAGCAAAAACCAGAACAATAATAAATGACAAAGGACAAATGGAAATAAAACCAGTAATGAAGCAACTGTTTGAAGAAGATGGTAAGACTCCTGTTATTGATGAAAAAGGTAAAGCTGTATTTGTGCCTGAATATTTTGACCAGAATGTTTTGCAAACAAAGAAAAACTATGAAAAGAAATTAAATACTGCAATAAAAGCAATTAATGCTTTAGAAGTTCAATATCAAAAAACAGGAAAAGAAAAAGACAAACGAGAAGATATTAAAGAAATGAAAGACTTATTGAAGAAAGGTAAAACCATGACAGACGAAGAAAGATTAAGAATAAAAGAATTAGCTTCTAAGAGTACAACAGCTATGACATGGTTAAAAAATAACAGAGATACATATAACCCAAATACACAAACAACTTATTTCCAACTGCTTGGAGAATTAAGAAATGGTCATATACGAGATGAAAGATATGCTCTTACAAGAATTAATGAATGGTTTGAGAGTACTTTGAAATTACCTGAAGATGAAGGCAATAAAGAAAAATTATTAGGAATGATAGATGACGAAGTAAATGAAGAAAAAAAGAATGCACTAGCAGGAGCTAAACAAATAATTGCAACTAAGAATCTTCTTTTACAAACTTTGCCAGACAAAGTAAAAGATGACGCAATACTAATGGATAAATTAAGTGACGAAATAAATTCAATAATTCCATACATGGAAAACTATGTATTAACTAAAAGAGTTTTTGAAGGAGAAGAAACACCAAGATACCCAAATCAAAGAGAAATAGATGCAGAATTGCAAAACAGAAAAGAAGTAATGGACATTAATTTATTAGCTATACAAAAATTTGCATCTGGGGGTACAGGAACAAACATGAGTCTTGATCCATTATCTCCACAAAATGTAAAAAGGAATAAAGAAATTAATGTAGAACGAGTTAATTTTGTTTTACAGAATTTAAACTCCAAGCAGGATTATGTAGATGGAAAAAGACTAAAACCTAGTATTGAAGATTTAGACAACGCATACGATTATCAAGCAGGAGAAGATGTTAATTTTGGTTTTATAATGGGTCAATATATGGATGAAGATGGAGAAATTAGAGACAAAGATAAATTTTTAAAATTATTAGATAATTTAGATTTAACTAATGACGAAATAAAACAATATGGCTTATTAGAAAAATACAAAGAAATAGAAGGAGTGTTAAAAGGTAGTTATCCAGATCTTGATAAAAGAATGAAACAGTACGAAATAGACACAACACCACCTGAACCACCTGAAGTTATAAACCCTAGACTTGATGATGAAGGAAATCCAGATGGTAGTGGCAATAGATTCGATCAGTTAACTAAAGAAGAAAAATTAGAAGTAAACAGAATACTTGGTAAAGAAGTTTTTACAGAAGAAAATATTGAAAATGTAAAAGTAGAAACATCTGAAGACAACGATCAGCTTATAGATGATTCAGAAGATACAGACCAAGAGAGTAGAGAAGAAGATGATACTCCAAAAATTATAAGAAAAGAAGAAGAGGACAGCACTAAGACAAAAGTTAAAAGTCGAAGAGATCTAAACTTGTCTCAGTTGATGAATAATAGTTTATTAAATGCTGCTATGCCACCAATCGGAGGATTAAAAGAAGGAGATCTTATAGCTTCAGCAGATATAGATTATCCAGTAGATTCTGATGTTAACGATAAACTAAAGTATGATATGTACCTAGATAAATATTATGGAATAACTCGTGATTCCAGAGAATACAAGAGTCTTCCTAATTACATGAAATATAATTTATATACAGATTATCAAGCATTAGACAAAGAAGAAACAGAAAAACTTGGAGAAGGTTTAGAAGAAAGTGAAACAACAACAACAGGAGATTTTATTGATGGTAATGATTTATCTGAAGTCAGGTCTGATGTTCCATCAAATTTAGGGTTAAGAGATGGCAGCCTTATAGCTATGGCTTTACCATTTAAAGGCAAGAAAGTGAAACAACAACAAGATAAAAAAGTAGAGATTAGTAAAGAACCAAATGCAATATTGCGTATGGAGACTAACTTTAAAACAATTTATGCTTTAGCTAAAGAAGTTGGTATTAAATTCCCAGAAGTACTTGCAGCACAATTTGGTGCTGAGTCAGATCATGGATTATTAGTTACTGGTAAAAATAATTACTTTGGTATAAAAGCAACACAAGCTGAGATAGATGCAGGACAATCAACACTAGCACCTACATTTGAAGAAATAGATGGTAAGAAGGTAAGAGTAATGGCACACTTTAAAAACTTTAATAGCATAAGAGAATCAATAGAACATTATAAAAAATTCTGGAATGATGATTTCCAAGATAGAAAAGGTCTTATTAATGTAAATACTGCTGAAGAAGCAATAATAAGATTGAAGGAAAACAAATATGCAACAGACTCAGACTACGTTAAGCTAGTGACAGATGTTCTTAATGATGCACGAAGAGAACCTCCATTATTCTAAATGTCTCAAGAAATTACTAATCTTATAAAAACTTCAGGGAATGATAGTCCTGAAGCTAATGCAGTAAACGCACTCGACAAAGTACAAGAAGAAGAATTTGTTGGTAAAAATATTGTTGAAGATGAAAAGCAAAGTGAAAAGATACAAGAAGGAAGAAACGAAATTGCAAATAAAAAAGAACAAAACGAAGAGATACAAAATGCAAAAGTTAATCCATTAGATAAACCAGAGACAGAAGATACATCATGGTTCGGAGGTGTTAAGAAATGGTATGACGCAAAGACGGAAGAAAACAGAATAAAAAACAAAGACTTTAATGAAAGGATGTTAAAGAATCAGAAAGAATTACAAAAAACTTTAACAGGTAAAATTATTGCAGGATTAATACATGGTCGTATTGAAAGCATTAATGAGTTATATGCCTTTGGAGATGATGTTTTAGATTTAGTTATGGGGGATTTATATAATTCTCAAAGAGCAGATGATTTTGATTTAATTGGTTTTAAAGAAGGGCATGAAAACTATGGTTTTAAAATAGGTGTTAGAGAACAATATAAAGAAGAACAAGATGACAATTTGCTATCTGCTTATGGTTTAAGTAAAACAATAAGTCAATGGATTATACCAACAGGATTGATAGCTAATAGTTTAAAAAAAATAGGAGTTAAAAGATTTAGATATGCTATTGCAGGTGCAGTAACAGAAGCAGCTTTAACAGATCCTTATGACGATAATCTATTAAGAATGATAGAAGACAGGATTGATTTGGCACAACCTATAGTTGATTTTTTAACTATGGAAGAAGATAATCCTGTAGTAGAAGAAAGACTAAAAAGTAGATTACAAGCTGTTGTTCAAGGTTTAGTTGTAGGAGAAGGACTTGTAGGTAAAGGTTTACCTTTTGTGGGTAAGGTTGGTAAAAATGTTGTAAAGAAAGGAGCGAAAAAAGCAAAAGTTTATAGTGAACTTTTTGGCATAAAAAGCATTACTGATTTAACAGGTCAAAAAGGACAAGAAGTCCTTGATTATGTTATGGATCAATTTTATAACATCAAAAAGAATGGAAAAAGAAGAAAGGTTATTCTTGCAAAATTAAATGACACTATAAAAAAGAACGGAGCAGATATAGGAAAAGTTGAAGTTGACGAAATAGATGCAAACTTAATGATTAGTCAAGTTAAATATCAGAAGGCTTTGCAAAACGATAAAGGTATGCAGAAATATTACAAAGACATTGTAGGAGGAGATGGTAAATCTTTATATGGGATGCCATTAAAAGGTTCTAAAATTACTAGAACATTTAATCCTAGACATTTATATAAGACTTTATTTAAAAAAGATGGGAAGATAGTTAATAAAGGTGCAATATGGGAATACATTGGTGCAAGAGCAAAAGTTGTTGCAGACTTAAATAAAAAAAATACAAGAAGTAATAAGGAATTATATTTAAAATCAAAGACTCAATTACCTTTAGATGTTTTTGACGCAGCAGTAGATTTTGTAGATCAATATGGTGTAAACGGAGAAATTGATTTACCTGCTGTAATCATTACATTGAACGATATGATTTTAGAATCAGGTATTGTTCTGCGTGACTTGTCATCACAAATGCACGAGATGGCAAAGTTAACAAAAGGAGGAGTACAAAAAGGAGATGGCTACCAAATATTAAAAGAAGACTTAGCTTTTACATTACAATTTTATAGTGACTTACTAAATGTCAAAAAAGGAACAGGAGGGATTTTAGGTTCTGCTCTACAAAATATAAATAAAACTTCAGCAGATTTAGTTGAAGGAGCTACAACTAAAGTCAAAGGATTGAAAACTTATTTTGAATCAAGCAATCAAGAAAAAATAATAAATGACTTTGCCAACTTTGAAAAGACAGATAATGTTTTAATTGATGGAATGGATGACCCTTTAGGAGCATTTACATTTGAACAAATTATAAGGGCTGCTGATGAAGGTAATACAAAAGCACTTATGAAACTTACTCGTCAATTACATCTTGCAGCTACAAATCCAAGAGCTATGAAGATGATAATGAAAGCACAAAAAGGTAACAATGTTTTGAAAATAACTAATGAATTATTTATAAATTCGATTTTATCTAGTCCTATAACTCATCAAGTTAATATGCTTTCGACTGCTTTTAATTCAGCTATGCGACCATTTACGAAAGTACTTGGTGGTGGATATGAAATGATAGAAGGCACAGTTATAGGTAATCAATCTCTTAGAGCAGAAGGAGCATTGACTATAAAAAAAGCCATGATGGATATTTATTATATGACAGTTGCTATAGGAGAATCTACAGTTATGGGAGGTAAAGCATTTATGAACAATGCAAATATTTTAGATGCTGCAAACAATACTGTAGATTTATCAAAACTAGGTGCTGTAGATGTAAGCGGTAAGAATTGGATAATTAAAGGAGTACATGGTTTTTATACTTTGCCACAGCGTTTCTTAATGGCTGAAGATGAAATTTTTAAACAAATAAATTTTAGAGCATACGTTAGAACAAAAATATGGGAGAGAAGTTTAAAGAAAAATTTTGCAGATCAAGCTGAATATGAAAAATATGTTAATAAGCAATTTAATCAAATCATTGATGTTGTTAACAAAGAATCAATGACAGGTAAGTTATCAAAACAAAATGCTCAATTATATAAAGAAGCTAGACAATATGCTAACGAAGCAACTTTTACAGAAGATTTATTAGATGGTACTTCAGGTAAATGGGTACAACGGTTGGTAAATCAACATCCTGCATTACGTCAAATCTTACCTTTTGTAAGAACTCCCAATAACATAATGAAGCAGTTTTTTAAGACTACACCTCTTGCACCTGCTTTAGCAAAACATCCTTGGATGAAAAAACATATAGCTTTTGTAAGAGAACACGCAGAAGATATGGCTTCCAAAGATCCTGCTGTAAGAGGTATGGCAAAAGGAAGGATGATAGCAGGTAATGGTTTCTTAGTATCAGGATTTTTGTTGGCACAAAACATGAATAATCCTTTAGCAAAAGTTGCTATTACAGGTGGTTTGCCTGTTAATAAACAACAAAGAGAAAAACTATTAAAAACTGGATGGATGCCTTATGCTTTTAGGCTAAGAGCAACAGAAGAAGACATAGCAAAATATGGAGCAGAAGGAGCAGCATACGAAGTTATACCCCATCCTGAATATCCAGACGTAAGACTTGTAAGAGGAGCAGATGGAAAACTAGCTTATAGATACATTAGTTATAAAAGGCTTGATCCATATTCAATGTTTTTAAGTTCAATGGCCGATACTGTAAGAATTATGGGTCTGATGGGAGAAGACCAACAATTAGAAAAAGATGGTTTATATCAAGTGATTATGGCTGCTATGTATAACAATCTTGGAGATAAAGCTTTTACAAGATCAATAACAGAATTAGTAAGAGTTTTTAATAATGAATCTACATTAAATGGATTCTTGATGAATCGAATGGCAACATTAGCTGTACCTATGAGTGGTTTAGGTAGAAATGTAAAAGTTGCAATAAATTCAGGATTATTTGATGAAGGGAAGTCAGGAAATGTACGCATGGATAAGAAGATACCTAAAGGACGATTCCTTGATGATGATGGACAACCGAATACTAATTTAGCTCCTTTTGTTGTTTATCAAAGATTTCTTAATGAAGTAGCAGCCAAGACATTTTGGGGTAATGCTGAAGCAAGACCTATGCAAGATCACATTACAGGTCAGTTTATAGAACTTCCTGTTGGCTTTGGAAAAGGAGAAATGAACCCTTTAACAAGCGGTTGGATGCCAAAATCAATGAGTAATAACGATATAGTCTTATCAACTTTAAATGCTATTGGTGGGTCGTATGAACCTCCAACAGATGTTTTGGTAGATAAAAATAAATTTGGTCAAGGAATTTATTTAGACGGTAATGAACTTGCAGATTTAATAACTACAACTGCTTATATTCCTTTGTATTACAACGGAAAAAAACAAAGAATGTATGACGCTATGAAGCAAGTTATAGAAAGTCCTTTTGGTCAGTTATCGTTACAGTTATTAAGTGATTATAGAGGATTAAAAGGAAAAGATATAAGTATGAAAGATAGAAGAGAAATGGCTAGAGCTACAGGTAATGACTGGTATATTACAGCAGATTTCAATGACAGAATGAGAGTTGATCTAATAAATGGTGTAAGAAAAGACTTAGATAAAGTATTAACTGAAATACATTCTTACTATAAAAAGAAAGCAAAAGAAGCATTTATTAAGGGAGAAAATTTGCCAGAGGGTGTACAAGGTTTAAGTGAACAAAAAAGAAAAATGTATGAAAACATGAGAAAAGAAGTATTATTATGGGAAAATGGACAGAATAAAACTAACACTTCCGAGTTACTTAAAGGTTTTAGAGACTATTAATTATGGCTACCAACAACACCAATACGTTTACTAATCACACAGGAAACGGAACTGAAGTTAATTTTGCTATTAGCTTTTCATACATATCTATTTTAGGAATAGATGTAACTGTAAATGAAGTCCTACAAACTATTAATACAGACTATTCAATTAATGGACAAACCTTAACTTTTACTAATGCACCTGCAAATGGAACTGCCATAAGGTTTCAAAGAAATACAGATATTAGTTTGCCAGTTGTTGACTTTCAAGATGGTTCAGTTCTTACAGAACTTGATCTTGATACAGGATTAAGACAAGTATTATTTGCACAGCAAGAAAATTCAGATGACGCAGCAGCAGGAATTGTACCAGACGGAAATGATCTAACAGCTAATAATAAAAAAATAAAACTTATTAATGACCCTGTAGATGCAAAAGATGCTGCAAACAAACAGTATGTAGATGGTTTTGTAAAACGAGATGGGTCTTTACCTTTACAAGGAAATTTAAATTTAGCAGGAAATAAAATATCAGGATTGGGAGATGGGGTTGCTGCTACTGACGCAGCTACAAAAGGACAGCTAGACGCAGGTATCGCAAACGCAAATACAGCAATAGGACAAGCATCTGCTAGTGCTGCTGCTGCTGCTTCGTCTGCTACACAAGCTGCTGCAAGTGCCACTCAAGCTGCTGCGTCTGCGGTTACTGCAACTAACGCAGCAAGCACAGCAACGAATTTAGCAAGGACTTCAGTATTTGTAGGTTTTCAAAGATTAGAAAGCGGAATGTTACGAATGGTCTATAATCTAGCTAATGACCCCAACACAACTGTTTACAAAGCAAACGACTTCGTACAGAATGGGGCTAGTCATGCCTATTTTTTAGGCGAAGACGTACTTAGTAGCGTTGCCCCTAATGCTCCTAAATTCACACTTGCAATAAATTCTCCTGCAAACATAGCAGCAGGATTACAAGGACATCTCGTACTCGACATTTAACTATGGCACAAATTGATTTAGGTAAACTCAAGTTTAATTGGAGAGGAACTTGGACTACAAATACTGCATACGACATAGATGACGTTGTAGAGTTTAATGGTTCTTCATTTGTTGTCGTAGGAAGTGTAGCAAGTAGTAATACAACAAATCCAAAAGATAGCAGTCTGTTTGAATTTATGACAGTAGGTCTCAACATGAGAGGTACTTTTAGTTCAACAGAAACTTATCAAAAAGGAGATTTAGTTAATTATAATAATGCGGTATATCTATTAACCTCCCTAGGAGGATATAGACAAGCAAATGTTGCAGGTACACCTGCTCCTGATGCTAGTTCTCTCTGGGCAATATTTACACCTGCTCCTAGTGCATCTGTATTAAATGCGTCAGGAGGAATGATATTTAAAGATAATGATGATACAACTAATGTTCAATTACCTATTGGTGCGGTAGGTTCTCAATTAAGTGTTATAGAAAAACCTTTAGAAGATATACCAAATGAAGGTAACTATGAATACAATCCAGTACTTATTGGTGGAACTAGAAAAGCATGGTTAACAGATGACCAAAGAGAAACTTACGAAGCTGTTAGTTATACAGTTACAGTCGCAGCAGTAAACAACGTAAATCAGTTTCATCTTAGCGGAGGTAGTATTTCTGGAACTCAAGAAAGACCTTCAATTCCTATAAAAATTGGTTCTCAATATACGTTTGATGTTAGTGATTCTTCCAATACAGGCCACGTTTTTGCTTTTAAATATTGGACAGGTACAGCGTATTCTTTTGTAAATGTTACTGGATATAGTGAAGCTGATTTTGGAATTGTTAGAAATGGTACAGCAGGTCAAGCAGGTGCAAATATTGTATTCACTCCAAAACCCCCTGCTCTATTTATTCTTAGATACGCTTGCTCTGTTCATTCAACAATGTCTGAAGGAGTTATTAATACTAATCATGGAACAGCAAAACCAAAAATATATCAACATGACAGACAATCTTCGGCTCTTGCTATTACAAAAGGAAAATCATACTCCTTTACTTTTCCTACTAACGGTTTAACTTATTCTATTAAAGATCCTGCTGCAAGTGGATATAGCGGTGTAGGAAGCGGTGGAAGAATAACAGACGGTAGTGCTGCACCTCAATTTGTGACTAACGGAGGAACGATAACTTATACACCCCCTGCAAATAGTACATTAAGTAGCGTTATTATTCGTGATGAAGCAAACCAAGCAGACACTATAAGTTTAAGCTTAAAAGATTTAAAGCTAGTACCTTCTTGGTCTGGTACTACTACATATAAAAAACATATTGTTCAGCAGCCTTATAATGTACCAAAGGATTTAGCAAAAGGATTCTGTCATTGGCCTAACGCAACAATCAATAACTATACAGAAAGTCTATGGCCTTTACCTGCATACTTAAAGAAAAGCGGTAGAGGATTTCAATATGGCTGTTGCACAGCAGGTTATAGAAGGCAAGGTGCAATAGGAGAGAGACAATATTTTGAATTTGGTAATCACTATCATACAAGTGGTTATGATTACACTTACGGTAGTGGCTATGGTGTTTATGGTCAAAGTGCATACAATGGTTCACACCATTATCCTGCTAGTGGTTGTAATAGAACTCCTAAATTCTGGGAAGAAGCACTTGCAGGACACCCAGACTATGCACATTTATTAACCGATCTAAACGGTAATGTTCTTGACTTGTATGACGATAATGGAAAGTTAAAACATAATTGGCCTAGGTTAATGCAAATGCACAAATCAGGTAGGCATGGCTACCAGTTGTTTGAAAATGGCATGGTCTTGGCAGGTGGTTATGCAGGTTATGGAATATGGGGTAATGGTTCTACTTGGGATTTAAACGCAGCAGCTATGGGTGTTGTATTTTTTGATGACTCAGGAGCGAGATTATCAGGAGCAAACCACCCTAAGATTAAATTTATTTCTTTCTCTGCTGCACAAAACTTTAATGGAGATAACGATAGTTATTACTCCGTTAGAATGTTAGATACAAACGGAAAGCTATATACATGGGGTTATAACGGATATGGACAACTAGGAGATAACAGCACAAGTAATGATTACTACGCAAAGCAAATGCCTATGAGTAGAGTAGGTAATGAAAAAATTATTTATATATGTGATAGTGGTTATTATTATACTTCTGTTTATGCAATAACAGAGTCAGGCAAGCTATGGTCTTGGGGTAGAAATGGTAATGGTCAACTTGGTATAGGTAACACTACAGATCAAACAACACCACAAGAGATGACAGCAGTATCGGGTTCTCCTATTGAAAATAAAAAAGTTGTTCATGTTATAGCTAACCAAGATGGAGATGACGAAGGTAAAGTCTGGATATTAACTGACGAAGGTAAAGTTTATTTTGCAGGTTATCATGGTCACGCTCATGGAGCGAGTGGTGGAGTTTATGAAAGTAGTCCAAATAGAAAAGAAATTCCAGTAATACTTACTAACTCAGGCACTATGTGGAATAGTAATAATCAGAAAGTAGTATATATGGCTTGTACTAACAACAGATATTCGACTTTATACTTTATTACTGATGGAGGAACTACTGGCTATAACCAGAAAGTATATGCTACTGGTTACAACTCCTATGGACAACAAGGAACTGGTAGAACTACAAGTGCTAACAACAACAGTACAGATTGGTTTGGAGCAGAAATACAATTTAGGGATTTTGGCGATCCAAGTTTAAATACAAATGGTTCTAACAATAGTAGGCCAAATGAAGTAACTGGAACTTTACATTCATTCAGAGATGATCCATCACACGCAAACTATAAAAAATTAAGAATAGGAACTATTGTAAAAATCCACGCTAGAGGTGGAGATGGAGAAGATGCAAACAGAGTTGTATTAGAAGATGATGAAGGAAGGCTATTTATTGCAGGTTACTGGAACTATGTAACTACTCCATACCTTGAAGCTGATGGTAATAATGATACCTTTGTATCTAATAATGAGTGGGTAGATTATTTTGTACCTTGGTGGGGAACTCCTGAAACTATAATTGAAGGTGGATTTACTCATGCTCACTCAGGTAGTGGCGAAACTTGTAGTTCTATTCTTACTAAGTCAGGAGAATGGTACAGACATGGGGATAACTCATGGTACATGAACGGAGATTATCATAGTAGTAACCAAGCTTGGGTAAAATCCAACTGGAATCAATTTACAGGAGATTAAACTAATGGCTCAATTCAAAGCATCTGACTATTCAGAATTTTATCGTTTAACTTTTACAGGTAAACAGGAATCATGGGGTTGTGGTATGAGAGAAACCACAAATGATGCTAGTAAATTAAAGAAGTGGATGAAGATAGGAACTGTTGTTGTAGCAGAAACAGGCTTTGACCCAAAATTATTACTTAACGATACTATTACTTTGACTAAAATAACTGGTGCTGAAAAATTAGCAGCAGCAAAAAAAGAAATTAACTGGGATTCATAGATGGCAAAATTGACATTAAGTCAAATGCGGACTCTAAAAAAACATTCAGAGCATCATTCTAAAAAACACATGGATATGATGAAAAAAGAAATGCGTAATGGCAAATCATTTAAACAAGCACACGCATTAGCACAGAAACAAGTTGGTAAATAATTGGATTATCCAGAGTATTATTTACCTGACACAAATAATATACTCAATCCACCTAAAACAATTTTTTATCCCCCTGTAGTGGAAGAACCTTATTTAGATCCTTTGCTCCTTCCAAGTCTGGAACAGGTAGAGTCGGGTTTGGGAGGTCAGGAATCTTCTGCTGAAGAAGAAAAAGCATCTTCAAAGGAGGAAGGGTTAGAAGTAAAACCAGAGACAATACCGACAAACCTGCCAGTCCCCAAAGAAACTTTATCAACTGAAGAACCTATAGCTACATTTAATATACCTTTTTTTGGAGAAATGCCTATACCTGCCCCAGAGGTAGTGGCATCAAGTGTAATAAGTGCAGGTGCTGCATCCATTGTGACCGTTACAGGCTCAATCGCTATGCAAGCTGTAGTAGGACAAATAAAAAAGATATTTAAAAAGATATTTACTAAAGTGTTAAAGAAAGAAGTAGCTAATGTAAAAGAAAA
>CETQ01006194.1_pt1 | contig 17241 bp, 4 predicted proteins | sample 531261 | NCBI WGS metagenome assembly CETQ01 (sample SAMEA2622376, study PRJEB7988) | marine metagenome | biome: marine biome (ENVO:00000447); feature: surface water layer (ENVO:00002042); material: "saline water (ENVO:00002010), including plankton (ENVO:xxxxxxxx)" | depth 5 m
CAGCACCAACTCTCAGACTATCGCCTGTTCCATCATCCGCATTGGATCCCGTGTTTATGCCTAACTTTGCCATTATAGTGTCTTAGTTATAAAGATATTTAGACGGTATATTATGTAGAATAGTTTTTAAACTTCATTTTTGGAGTTCTTATGACATTATCTCCTGTTGTAATACCAACTGCACCCTTGTCATTGAAAGACTCGAATGAATTTGTAGCAGATGCTCTATCAACAAGGACAATTTTACCCCAACTAAATTCACCAAAGAAATAATCAGGACCAATACGTCCAGTTGGTGTACTAAACGCAGAATAATTTGTCGCAATTCCACCAGCGAATGCTATTCCACCACCAGCATTATCAAAAGTATAATTTGTATCATCAAAGGTAATTGTAGAAACATCAAATTTAATTGTTCCAATTCCTGAAATGTTTGCATTTACCTGTCTAACGTGAGTAGTCACACCAGAGGGATATCCATGTCCAGTTATGAACGTTTCTACATCATGATAATCAGCAACTTGATAAACACAATCAATATTGTTACCAACATAATCACCATTTAGAATAAAGTGAGTTGTAAATCCAATTTGTGTTCCATCTCTTCTTGCAGTCGCAAACGTGGTTGATCCTATACCAACAGTTGAATTCCTAACCACAAAGTAGTCACCCGTCTGAATGCCACTAAGTGCAGAATTTCCAAGGCCTGGATTTGTTATATCTCCGTCTCTAAGAGGAGATTCTGCAGGAATGAAGAATTGGAATACTGCTTGATTGTTTGCACCAGATGCAGTTGTTCCAAATCCAACAATAACACCCTGATCACCAAAGTAATTTGAAACAGTATTCTTTTCAATAACTGAAGGTGTTGTTGGTGGACTGATCAAAACAAGTGGTGGGTTTGCAGATGTATAACCAGTTCCTGTGGTATTGAACTCTGATGTTCCACCGTAGGATACAGTTATCGTTGTAACTATGCCAGATGTTATAGAAGCAGTTGCAGTTGCTCTTAATGTAGTTCCCAATCCTACAGGATTTTCTATTGTAACTTCAGGTGCAGTTAAGTAACCAGATCCACCATCAGATATTACAATAGAAATCACTTCAGAAGTATCATCATTAACGACAGCTGTCGCAGCAGCACCAGATCTATTAGTTTCTGATTTAAATGTTATTTCTTTTTGGAAATCTACACTAACTTCATTTTCATTCTTAGGGTTAAAGAATGGTCTTGCATTATCAACATAAACAACAGTAGAACCAACACCAACAGGTTGAGTTAGATATGATGTTGGATGAATTATTGGTTCATATAATTCACGATCTTTAGCAACTCTCTTACCACTAATAAACTTATCTTCAGTCTGTCTACACCACACAACTGGACGTAACATTCTACTGTTGTCAGTTAAACCTGGCCCGTAGTATGGATAAGTATCAACAGTGCTAGATGAAATTACTTCAGTAACTGTCCTAGCATCTTGTTGTAAGAATTTATCTTGAGGAATATCAAATGGATTTTGATTTAATCTGCGATCTGATTCAATTGTAAGATCATCACCTTGTTTAACAGTATCAACAACATCAACATCCACAACGTCTACACCACCAGTTCCTTTATAGAAGAGGAATTTCAAACTATCACCTTCATAAGAACCATCTGTGGCAGATCCTTTAGGTGCCTCTTCAAATGTTATCTTACTTCCACCTTCAAAGAAATATGATTCACCTGGAACTTGTAAAATATCATTAATAAAGATAAGAAGACAATCACGAACACTTACTAAAGATCCTGGTTTTGCTTGAATTGATAATGAATCACCATCCTTAGAAATTGGGAAAGTTTTTCTAATTCCATCAAATAGATTAGAAAAATCGTCAAGAACTTCTAATTGACCAAGAGACCATGCAGTGAATACATCATTGTCAATATTCTCTACAGTTAATTGGAATTCATCAGTGCTAATATCATAACCTGAGAATGTTGGTATTCCAGTTGTTCCTCCAGTTGGAACTGTTAATATATGACCCTCACCATAACCATATCCAGTATTTGTAATTTCAAAATCTACAACACTAGATCCTTGACCAACAACAACAGAAACTCTTGCTTGTTGTCCACCTTGTGATGGTGAAGTGTCGCTATATTCTAAAAATAGATCTTCATAAGATAATGGATCATCAATAACAACCTTCGTTAATTTATCAACTCTACCACCTCTAGAATACCTATGATTTCTCGTAGATATCCCAGTGTTAACTTCAAATGTTCTACTATTTAATACTTTAGTGATTGTTGTTCCATCAAATGCCACATCCTGCTTACTTGCAGAGTTATTATTTGATCTAGGTGCGATAATTGTTGGTTGAGCAGTTCCTCCACTTACGTATTGAGTTGGAACAGTAGAAATACCAACATTAACAGTGAATTGAGTATCACTAGCAACACCTACAACAGCAGCACCAACATAATTTGGATCACCTTCTCTCGGATATCTATGTTGAGTTGCATGACCATCTTTAGAACATGTAAATCTTAAAGACTCTTTTGCTATCTTAATACTTTTTTCAGTTGTTAATTCATGTGTTTGTCCAATGGTTAATTTGAGAAGCCCATCAGTCTCATCATATTGAGCGTCAGATACGTCAAAAAATACTAAAGGACTAGTTCCAACATTAACGGTTAATGTATTTGTTGTAGCAGCAGTAATAGTGGTATTAACACCAGCCACAGGATCACTAGCACGAGGATATGGATGATCACTACCATAATTATCCATCTCACAAGTGAATACAATAGATCCAGTAGAAATTCCTATTGTATCATTAGTTCCCAATCCATGTGCAGGAATTGTAAGAACTAAATCACCAGTAATAGCATCATATGTCGCATTTGTTGGTGTAAATTGTGTTCCAAAACCAGTGGCAACACCATCTTCCACAGCATATCTAAATGCGTGAGGATAAGCACCACCAGTAATAACTGCACTAGATGCAGCACCTACAAATGTGTGAGTATATTGATCTCCCTTCTTACCTGCAGTTACATTTACTGTTATAGTTCCGTCGTTATATGTTAATCCATTAGTTGTTGCGGATTTAAAGGTGTGGATTCCTGTATTTGTAGAAGGAGTTGTTGGTAATGTTGTAATACCTAGAACATTAATTACAAATGTATTTGTGGTTACACTAGTAATTCCTAACCACTGACCATGAATAGGATCATGAGATCTTGGATAGGGATGATCAGTTGTATGTAAATCCTTATCACATGTGAATACTAGAGAATTATCAGCAAGTTTAATCTTATCACCATTAGAGAATCCATGACTTGTAATAGTGATTGTTGTGATACCAGTTGTTGCAGTATAATCAGCATTTTCTACTGTATATGCTTTACCATCACTAACAATTCCAACTGCAGTATCAAAAATAGAATCTCTATTTCTTGGATAGATGTGATTAACCGTTGCACCTAATCCACAAGTCATTGCAAGACCTGTTAACACAACATGACTTTGTTTTCCTGAAGTTGATAATCCATGAGCAGCCAATGTTGTCACAGTCATAATACCAGTAGTATTGGTATAAACTGCACTTTGAATTCCTACAGCAGGTGCATAATTACAAGTAAATCCAATACCAGATAATACAACCTCTTCACCTAATTTTAAATTATGATCAGTGGCAGTGGTAATTGTTGTTAGCCCTGTTATTGAACTATACCCAACATTTCTTATATCTCTTGGTTTATAGAATACTTGTGGATTAGTAATATTAATACTAGTAACAAAACCAGCAACGACAGTGGCAAGACCAATACTCGTAATACCAGCTGATCCAAGACTTTCTGTTTGTAATCCAACAGTAACAGTCTGAATACCAGATCTATATCCAGAACCGCTATTACCAATCGAAACCGTTGTAACAGTTCCTGCTAATGATACAATCGCAGTTCCTCCAGCAGATACAAGTGGTTGGTAATTAAATCCATGACTTGATGCAAGAGAAACAATAACTCCACCAACAGGAATGTTTGCAGTATTAACATCAGCAGCAGTGGAACTTGCAGCACCAGTAAATCTAATACTGGATATACCAGCACTTTCTTCTACTATTTCATAATTTGCATTTGCACCTGGTTGTTGGAATACACCATTAATCATGATGACACCATTAATAGTTGTCATACCAGATACGTTGGTGTTATTCGCTGTTAACGAGAATGTTTTATCTTTTCCAGTGAATTGTTGAGAAATATCATCATAAAGATAATTATCAGTATACGTTTCTTCTGTTCCATTTATTACACCAGATCGAGTAAAGACTCTTCCTTGGAAACTTGAAGATGTAGTAATACCTTCCCAGTGTCTTTCATCGGGAGCTGCAGTAGCAGTAGAAAGTGGTTGCTTACCATGAGGTGGTTCAATAAAGTTTATTGTATTTTCAACAATGTTGTAGTTACCTCTAATCTTAGTTACTGTTGCTCCTGAACTATGTGCTGCTAAAGTAGTTCCTAACCAATTACGTCTTACTCTAAGAACATTGGTGCTTCCAATACCAACAGACATAATCTTCATTATTTCATCATCAATCTGCACATATTCACCACCAGATATAGATGTTATTCCACTAAAGGTAACAGTATCCTCTGTAACAAGAAGAGGTTTTGCTAAAGTTGTAGTAACCGAAGTTCCTGCAACTGGTGATTGAATTGCATTATCAAGAGCTACAAGAACTTTTGTATTTTGATTTTTTGCAGTAAAGAAATGTTGAGTTGTAATACCTACAGAAAGTATTTCAAAAGGAACAGGAATTCTTTTTAAAGCATCCTCTGCTGATTTTGCAAGTTTTATTGTATTTTCACTTATCTTGATAACAAAAACATCTGGAGGTAAAACATTAGTATTACCAATACCAGAAACATTTGTTGTTCCTATACCTATTGAATTGGTTCCAACTCCACTAGATGGTGCATATGAAATTTCTTGACCAGTCACAAAGAAATGATTTGGAACAACGATTGTGGAATCAGTTCCATCAACTTTAACTATAGAACTACTAGATCCATCAAACTCTCTCTTAAATATAGGATCTTCCTTATGAGTTAAATCAAATGCTCTCTTAATAGTATTTTCAGTTCCTTCATAGAAACCCTCTTGGCTGGTAATAGACCCTTGTTCAAGATCTAATACTGACTCTCCACCTACTGGTCTAGCAGCAGGGAATAATGATGTATTTTCATCAATTCGTAAGGCGTTCATAAAGGTTTTAACCTCTATATCAATACCTGAATTTGGAGTAAATGTTATCTCAGTAAGACTATTACCAACACCTGTTCTTCTAGCACCAATAGTTCCTAATCCACTAACAGGAGCATTTTTAGTAACAACACTACCATACTCTGTGAAAAATACTTCTTCAGGAAGACTTCCATCAAAATCATCAGCTACGAGAACCTCTTTAAATTCGTAGGCATCATTAGTTAAATCTGATATTTGAACTAAACAATATGCAGCATCAAAATCATCAGCATATGTTGCTACACCAACTTGTTCAGGAACACCAGTTGCATCAATTCGTTTTTGTTCAACAAGAATTGAACCAAATGACATATCATAAGTTCCAACTCCAACTGATGATTCTGAAGAGATACCAATTGTAAGTGTACTAACTCTTGCAGTCGTAATTCCTGCATTAGGGAAATAATCTAATTTTAATACTGATCCATCTAAGTATGATCTATATGTTCCCAAATCACCTGCAGAAGAGAATGAATCTGTAACAGAGTGAATTGTTAATTGACCATATTGTAAAAGTTCTGTATCTTCACCATCATGAATAATATTAAGTTCATCAAATTCTGCATCAGCTTCACTAGTTTCAACACTTACTAATATTTTTGCAGATCTACAATTATTTCTATCGGTTGCACCGATTCCTGCTATAGATACAACAGTTGCAGAACTTCCTCCTGCAATTAGAACATTAGAAGAAGCGACACTAACTAAAGACTCTGTAAATGATCCTGTTGATATACCAATAGTTGTTGAACCAACAGATGCAACAGTATTTGTTCCAATACCAATTCCATCAATATTAAATGCCCATGTCACTACATTATAATTGTTAAATTCAAATTTTGTAGGATAGAATTGTAAAACACCATCACTTCCATCAAGTCTATAATCAAAACTACCAAGATCAAGAACAGACTCAACTCTACCATACTGGTTAATCATTGAGAAACCACGACCAATATCATTGTAAACTGTAACCATCATCAATTGTCTTTCACCCGTGAAAGATCTATCTCTTACATAAGTAACAAACTTTTGAAGTCTACCATCAGCTGCTCTATGAGTATGAACATCTGCAAATCTTGTTGATCTTGCATTACTATTAAATTGATCACTAAAATCATCAATAGTAAGAACTCTGTTGCTTAATGATTCTGAGAAATCAGTTAATGTTTGAGTGCTGAATGTTATTTCATTTGAAAATGGTTGATCAGAACCTTGTAAATGATTTTCACTAACTAAATCAAAATTATATTCACAGTTTAAATTTTCACGTCCAATCAATTGTAATTGATTAGTTACCTTTGATGTAGAACCAACACTAATGGGTTGACTAATGGTTGATTCAATTTGAAGTTCACTAAATTTCTTAAATCCAGAGGTATGATTTATAGAACTTACAACATTCTCCCATTTTTCTACAGGAACTCTAGATTTTATTGAATATGAGAAATTCTGATAGTAATCATTATCATGAATTCTTTGATGTTCATTATTGAGGAAACCTGTTAGATATTCCCATCCATTTTCAACAACTGAGAAATAATCTAATTCATATCTTGATTCAAAAGATTCTCTTTCGCTTATTAATCCTTTATCCCCAGTATCAGGAGAAACAAGGATTTTTCCAACTTCAAAATCACCAGAACTCTCTACAGTTAATAATTTTACATCTGGTAACCAATCACCAACAGTTCCTTCAGAAAATCCATCAGTTACACGATCTGAAGTTCTAAATCTATTTGCTTGTAATTTTATATCAAATTGAGGGAACAATCCTTCAGGAACTAATGAGGCATCAGAAGTGGTGCTATCAAATCTTCCTGGAGTTTCTCCCACTCCAAGATGTCCACCTAGATTATAAGTTACAGTTCCAATACCACCAAGATTTGTAGCGATTCCTGTAAGTTTAAATCTAGTGTAACCATACGCTTTAGAATTAAATCCTTTAGCTGTTGATCCAATACCAACACTTGCGTTTTCTACTAAAACATTATCACCAAGTCTAAGTGGGAAAGTGTCCAGAGTGCTATAGGTATCTCTTAATGTTACTGAAACATCATCAGTGTCCGAATCATATACGATGTTTGAAACTCTAATACCATTTGGATTATCAACAGGTATTATTATTGGTGTTGTGTCTGATAAATCATTTGTATTTTTAAGAATATCAACATCTCTTCTATCAGGATGATATCTTATATCAATATCTTGAACTTGATTCTTAGTTCTTCCATCAAGAACAACTAATCCTGGAGAACTATTATATCCTCTTCCAAAGGAAGTAACACCAATAGATTTAAATCCAGTTAAAGGTTCAATTTTTAATATTTGTGGGAATCTAACATCTGGTCTTAATGTCAAATCTGAAGGATAGTCAAATCCAATATTTTCTATTTTTGTTTTAAGTGCTTTACCTATTGTTCTAGTGGAAGCTTTTAATACAGCACCAGAACCAACATCTGATGTAACAGTTGAAATTCCTGGTAATTTAGTATATCCTCTTCCACCATCACTCAAATGGATTTTTGAAATCGCTCCATATGCAAAAGGAGATATTGTTTCATACGAAATCTTAGCACCATCCTCACTTGCAGTATAAGTAGATTCTTCAGGTACTCTACCAAGATCATAACTGAATGTAGTTCCACCAGTAGAAATTATTTTAAATCTACCATTGTATCTACTATTTTCAAATACAATTTGATTATTATTATCAATCTCATCATCAACAACAATCTCTTTATTTACAATAGGATTGTCACTTAAATTTAATGGAACTAAACGATAGTAAAGTAAATGTGGTGTAAAATCGTTAACAGTAACTGTTACTTTGGCATTGGCTGTAACTCCAATAGTTCCAGTTTGTTTTACTTCAAAATTTTCAAATTGATTATTAGTTTCGTATATTTCAGAGTAATTTGAATCTCTGTATAATTCAAATTTAAATGCAGGATAACCTGTTGTATTCTGAACGTAACCCAAAGAAGAATCTGACAGATCAAATATTATAGATGATTTCTTATATACTGTAATTGGTGGGTTAACTGGGAAAATTGTACCACCATCATTAGCACTAGATAATCCAACAAAAGTAGGGATACCTTTAGTTGTTTGAAATTTAGTCGTAGCTAATTTAATAGTATTTTTATCAATAACATAAACAAAATATTGATCTTCATTTGTCAGACCAACGACAGGATTAGAAGACTGATAAACAATTTTCTGTCCAGTGTTTAATTTATGATCAGGAATATTAATTGAATCTGGTATTCCTGTAGTTGATGTTGTGGTTGTTATTCCTGAACCTTCAAAGGATAATCCATTAGTTAATAATTTTCTGTTATGTTTATTATAAGTTACATTAATGGTTGTAGTTACTCCTGGATTTACATCAACAAATACAGTATCATTATTAGATAATCCATGAGTTGTAGCAGTAGAAACAGTTACTCTATTTTTAGATACTTTACCAGTTAAAACATTTGGGTTATTAACTAATTTGAAACTATGATAGGTACCAGTTCCAATTCCTACAAAGAACATTAAACCAGTATTTTTATTAGTTTCTGCTATTCCAATATATTCACCTAAAGTACCAATACCAACAGATGCAAGACCAACTCTTACCGTGGACAAACCAATTAAATCTGGAGTTAATGCAGCAACAAATAATGGACTATGATTCGTAAGAAGATCATCACTAACACCAATAGTACCAGCCATATCAGTGTTAGTTGCAATTCCTATGGATGCACCACTATTAGTTTGATATGTAACTTCATCCCCAGTTTCTAATCTATGATTAGGAAGAAATATTGTTTGCGTTGGCACAAATAGTTGTGTTACACCAACACCTGGATTAGAGAAACTTAGAGTTGTTCCTATACCAACCCCACGAGCAGTTCCTAATCCAATCGACTCTTTAGGATCAAAATATATTTCCTTAGTAAATCTTTGTGATGATCTTCCTTTAAATCCAGCATCAACAGTAAATCTTCTCTCAAGATTTTCTATTCTAGTGGTTGCAGTGTGACCAGCACCAATAGAACCAACTCCAACAGGTTTAGCAGCAGTTGCGTTGTATGCTCTTAAAACTCTTAATCTTGAACCAGCAAGATCAACATTAAGAACTTTAACTTGTTCTTGAGTTTGACCAGCACCTATCTGTAATATATCATTCTCCAATATAAATGGAGTTCTTAAATTACCATCTACTGGAATGTATGTAACTATACCAGAATTGTGTTTTTGTGCAGTGCCAATTCCTTGGGATAAACTTAAAACACTTGTAGAAATTCCAATCTTAAACGATCCATTTAATAAAGTATTTGTAGTGGTTAATCCAGAAATAATAACAGTAGAACCATTAATAAATCCATGTGGTCCAGTATGAATTCCAAGGAATCTATTCGTTAAAGGATAGAATTGAACATCATTTAATTCAGTAATTTCAGTGTAAATTGAAGATACACCTGCACCAAGAACTCTAGTAACTTTAGCCCTTGCTGGATACGTATTATCAATTTCATCTTCAAAAACAATGTTATCATTTACTTTATAACCTAAACCCCCTGTAAGGATCCCTACAGCGTCTACAGACCCCTTCTGAACTGATTTGATTATAGAGTCCTGCTCAACGAAATCATTCGATTGTAGGACATAATCGTAACCACTATTTTTTTTATCAAGAGATAGTGGGAAAGTATTTCTAGAGAAATTTGTCTCATTTAAATTTATATTATTTTGATCCGAATTAGTCCTATAATTAAATTCAATTGGTTTGGACTTAAATGAATCTCCTACTAGATATGGGAATTTTGGTCTCTTAAAATTCTTAAATACACCATCAGAAGTAGGAATAGAATCAAAAGTTGCAAAGTATGCATATGTTCCATTAGGAAATTCTGGTGTTACACAAAATCTTCCATTGTGAATATCAAGAACACCCTCATCAGTAGAATTATTCCAAGTAAAGTCCTCAACAAAATATTCAGGAGGAAAAACACTAGTAGGAGGTCTGTTTTGTTTTAATTCAATTTTATATCCAGATCTGAGTTGTACAATTGATCCACCAGATTTTTCTGCATATCCATAAGGTCCATAAATGGGATTACCATCATAAGCCCAACCAATTATTGGAGAGTGATATTGATTACTTGACTCTTCTCCATTTAAGAATACTAAGTCAGATTTACCAAATACAGTATTTCCCTCGCTATCAGTAGCATAAACAACTTGTCTTAAACTTCTAGGTGCATATACATATGAACATTCTAATTCTTTATTATCATCAAGTGAAACATCTATAAAGACATCATCATCAGTAATATTTTTTTCATTTTTCTTAAAGTCATTTACTCTCCAAGTCTGTAGAACTGGTTTAAACTTAGCTCCCAATCCTGATGCAGTTACTCTTAAAGTAGTTGTAGAAACTCCGTATCCAATACCTGCAGAATTAACTTTTATAGATGATAACCTACCATTTTCTAATATTGGAGTTAATTCTGCTCCTGTTCCAATACCACTAACCGATATCGCAGGTGGAGAATTATAATCAGTTCCAGCAGCTCCAACAAATACATCTACGATTGATCCTTCATGAATAACTGCAGATGCTTCACTTTCTCTTCCAGTATTAACATTTACATCACATGGTCTTTCAAAATTCAATATATCAGATGCACCATAACCAACACCATTATCACTTAGATGTACAGATGTTATTTCTCCCCTGACTATGGGTTGAACTATAGCATGAAAATCTTTACCCCCAAGAGAAGATACTCCAACATTACCAATAACTTCTACATTAATTGGTTTGTAATTAAAATTATGTGTTCCAACACCAATTGAAGTTATATTTTCATATATTTTTTGATCAAAGTTAAATGTTTTTGTAGTTGTTCCAAGTCCTACAGCAGATAATTTAAAATGATCAGAATCAACTACAGTAACATAATAATCTGTTGAAGTTGAAAGTCCTGTAACAGCAACAGATGCAGATCCTAGATCAGGAGAATATTGAATAATTTCTCCAGTTTTATAATCATGATTTTTTATATTAATAACATTTAAAGCCGTGTTTATACCTACAGGATCACATGTTCTTTGTTTGTTTTCATAACCAGATCCAGGATTTGTAATTACTATGGAATTTAGAACAAGTTTTCCACTAACCGATTCAAATGAGTGTGTCCCTGAACCATAGTCCGTGAAAAATACTGTGTTTATTCCTACTAAAGCATCACCCTCTTTTTTATGAAGTTTTATGGTATGTGGGTTTATTATACGAGCAAAATAAGAGTTTCCAGTGTCAAGTCCAACTAATGCCTTTCTACCAAAAGTATTATATTTAATTTTTTCAGCATCTCTAAATTTATGGAACGTTGTAAATCCAATACTCGACTCTGTTCCTATACCAGCAAGGTCAGGTATGATGGAAGTGATACCTGTGGTGTTAACTGACAATTCGTGAGGAATAGTTAGTAACTTCGCCCTAGCTACAGCACCTTCACCATTTCCTCCAGTAATTTTTATAATTGGTTGTTCAATATAATCAAAACCAGTATCCACCAATCTAATTTCTTTAAATTCACCTTTAACTGCACAGAAACCTGTTGCACCTGCACCTACACCATCATTAATTATCAATTCTGGTGGATTTATGACATCATAATCACTTCCACCAGAAACAACTTCTATGGAGTTAACTTGACCATAATGAACAACATCTCTTGACTTATAATTTTTAACTTCTACTCCATTAATAAGTATTCCATTATATCCAGTGGGAGTTTCATAATTTTGACCATCATTTACTGGATTAGATATTTTTCTTAGTAAATTTTGATTTCTTATGGACTTATTATGTAATTCAAACTTTTCTAAAGTCTGATTTCCTAAAGTTGCAGTATTAGTTGGTATTAATACCTTTACAAAAATATTATTATAAAGATTTGATCTACTCTTTGCTAATTTGATAGTGTTAGAATCTATTCTTTTAATAAAATATATACCTTCTCCACCATCAGCTAAACCATCTGTTATGCCACGACCTTCTTGAAATGTAGAAAATAAACTGCTTAATATTTCAACTCTTTCATATGATTCATATTGTTGTTGCAAAGTTTCTTGATCAAATCCAGATGATCTGAATAATAATTGAACTCTTTTTTCTGGAGTATAGTAAACAGCATCACCCGTAAAAAAGTTATGATCAATTCCATTTGTTATTGGTATTTCTTCTTGATTTTGTGCAACTACACCAGAAAAAACTACTTTTTGAGTTTTTGGATTTAATTTTAAATTAGTACCGAATAAAGATACAGATGGTAATGAATGTGTTGCAACTAAAATATCTTCATCGTCAATATAAACATTCTGAATATTAGCTGTATAGTTATTTAAATTATCATGTAGATCTGAATCAACTTTGGATATCTGTCTTGTTACTTTACCTATAATGGAAAGATCAGTTAAACCTTGACCACGAACTAGGAAACTAGTGTTATTGAAAACATCAGTAACAATAAATCTACCATCTATTTTAATATCATTAACATCAGTCAATGATACATAATCACCTGTTCTTAAAATAGAATTATCTTTTGTAGTTATTTTATACGTCTTGTTTACATTGTCAACAAGAACAATTGATAATATATCATATGATTGTGCAGTATTAAAGAACCAATTATTTTGTTTAAAATTATCTCCTATTTTACCTAAAGATTTAATTTTAGCTTTTGCACCAACGGTTTGTCTAGCTGTGTATTCTGGTGTCTCTAATTCGTTTAGAACAGATCTAATTTTAACTCTTACAGCACTATCAGTGCCTACACCACTAGAATAAGCAAATGTATTCTGTTGTAAGATAGCACCATCAGAAATATCCTTTTCAACACCTCTTGTTGGTCTAGGATCAAATATTAATGGATTTTTTACAAAAGCAACTTCTGTAAATTGAGTTAATGTCTTATCTCTATAACTACAAACACCAACACTTCCATCTTTGTATATAACTTCAAATGTTCCAGATCTGGGGAATCCAACAGTTGAATCTACATCAACAATTGTTTGACCAACACTAACTTTTCCGTCTTTTTGCCCAGAAATATCACCAATAACTTTTGTTTTTGCATGAGATGTAAATGTTCCAAATAAAGCTTCACTAGAACCTTCAAAATTTTGTGTAAATGAAGCGTCAATACTGACTTTATAGAAAGTGTTTGTTAAAATACCAACGTTAATTTTTTCAACATTTGATACAGGTGCATATGCCTCAGAAATATTTTCATAAGGGTCTTGAAAAAGAGTTTGATTTACTAATTCTTCTGGATTTCCTAATATTGGTTCTACAATAAGATCTCTTGTTCTTTTCCAGTTTGCATTAGATGGAGAAACAAGAAATTCCTTTGGTCTTATGATATTGACTTCTTCATCATATAATGCTTTGAATAAAATACTAAAAGATTCGTCAGTTCCTCTAGTAGAATAAAGATCCTTTGTATGTCTAAGAAAATGTGCCTGTATCTTACTATCAAAATCAACTCCTTCTAATCTTGGTGCTAATTGAACACGAATTTTCTTTAAAAATTGCTCTAAAAATAAAATACTTAAATTTTCTACCTTAGATCCTTTCGTATGAGGAGTTGCTTGATTAGAAGAAAAAACTAAATTTTCTGGATCATCTGGATTCTCATATGATGCTATTCCACTGAATCCTCTCTTACAATTTTTAAAATTAAATATATCTTTACTTTCATATGTTATAATTTCATCTCCAATTTTAAGCAATCCCCATGATTCAGGAAATCCAACAGTTCCTGTTCCACCAATATTGAAATTAGCTATTGGAATATCTGTGCTTGTTTCATCAATGTCAGCATCTAATATCGTATCTTTAATATATTTTCCATTCTCAGATATTTTTAAATATTCATCAATATTTGCAATTAAATCAATAGAGGCACCTTGAACTTCTTGTCCAAAATAATACTGCGATAAAAATTCACCAATTAAAGGAAACTCCTCCCTAACATAGGCAGGAAGTTGACTTTTTACGATTCGACTAAATGGTATTTTTTTTGAATCTAGCATTTTAACTTCTTACAAGAACTCCAGTGTTGTAACTAGGACTAACAATGTAATTTGATCCTGATGGGTCAAGTCCAGAACTAATTTCATCAACAATCATTTCAACGGTACTTCTATCTAGTTGTAAATAAAGATCTTGCAATCCAATTACATCATTTGATTCTGGAAAACCTGATATTTCTAAAATTTGTTGACCAGACTTTTCTTTTCCAGATACGATGTTAATTGGGTTTAATGTAATACGACCTTTTTTATAATCAATAACTCCGATACCCTTTCTTCTTACTATAGGTGTTGTTCCATCTTCTGAAGAGAGAGAAAACATATTAATTGTTCCAGTTTTTTTATCATTATTTGGTTTGTCAAATAAGTAAACTGTTTCATTTACATCAGCAACTTTAAAACCACATGTTCTAATGTTAAATCCATTCATCGAGGAAATATGAAATTCATTACCAAAATCAATCGCATATTCTGCAAATTGATTTAATGCCAATCTCAAATCCCTTCTCATTTGAACGGTAGTAATATTTGATGTTATAGCTTGATGACCTTGATCAATAATCTTCAGCATCTTACTATATTTGAATCTTGCACCATATCTATTTAGCTCACTAGATTGAGCGTACTTATTGATATTATTTTGAACAATTGTAGATACTGCTGCTGCGTTTGGTGCAAGTCCCGTGTTGTAATATACTTTACTATCAGTTTCTAAGAACAAATATTTAAGATCTAAAATTTCAGGTACAATTCCTGCAACTGCATATTTTTTAAGGTCTCTTTTAATGTTTTGTTTTACTGCATTTGATACAAAATCACCAGTTCTTGGTTTTATACTGATAAAAACTTTTCCAAATTGTGGTGGAACTAATTCTTCACCACCAAACACTGAAATTGATTCTGTTTCTGGAAAAATTTTATTTGGTATCAATATTTCATAATCATTTGCAGTCAATGCTCTATTTTGTGTTGCAAACATCTGAGGTGCAAACTTTCTAACAGAATCAACACTCTCAATTTCTTCACCACCAGAGGAAGGATCATCACTTGTCACTAAAGAAATACCACCAGTGATATTAAACACTTGACTTCCTAAAGTATATGTTAATCTACCACTAAAAGTAAAATCAGATATACCATTTGCAGCTTGTGCATTAGTTGTAATGTATGTGGTTGTTATTTTATCATTACCTCGTATTTTTCTACCAAAAATACCATCACCAAAGATTACTTCATATCTTTCATCTGCAATTTCTTGTAAAAAGTAAATATTTGAAGATCCATTTATAGTTCTTCCTGTTACAGGATTGAAAAGATCATCTTGTAGTGAATATTTGATTTTTGTGGAGTCAGAGGTACCAACTCTAACTATTAAAGTATCAATATCAACACCTGGATTCTCTAAAATAAATTTTTGTTCTATATTTGTTGGATCGACTTCATAATTTTGTTCAACAACGGTTCCTTCAAACACTTCTACTTCAAAAAACTCAGCAAAACCATCTTTAACGGCAACTGTCTTATCTTCAGTTATAGAAAAGACAAATGATTGATCACCAAACTGATTTCCAGATGTTACAACAGGGCCTCTCCTTAAAGTAAGAGATGATGGAGTAACACCAACATTTCTACAGTCAACAACGAAACTTATTTTGGTTCTTGATGATTTTCTAGACCTTGGTAGGTATCCAATGTTCCTTGCAAGTGCTACAACGTTTTCTCTTAAAGTTGCACTGTCAATAAAACATTCATTTGATACCATATTGGTATTATATGAATTAATATAAGTGTTATATGCTAATACATCAATAATTGTTGACAAATTAGACCCCTCGAAGTCATAATCCGTAAAATCAGAGTTAGATTTTAAATAATCTGTGATTGTGATCTTTATTTGATCAAAATCCAAATTAGCGAAGTTTAAAAGGGCCATTTATCGTGTCGGTAACAAGACGAATTCTAATTGCTGTGGTGGAACGTCAATTCCAACTATTTTATAATTAATTCTCACGTTAAATTCATTATTATCAAAATCTGGTTCAACATCCACCTCTTCCAACTCTACTCTTGGTTCATAATTTCTTATTGAGGTTTCAATTTCATCTTTTATGTCGATTGCGACAATATCATCAACAAGTTCAAATAATATTTTTGAAAGATTTGAACCAAAGTCAGGATTAAAGGGTTTTTCGCCAGGAGACGTAAAAACTATGTTTCTAATAGAGCGAGCTATGGCAGATTCATTTTTTAACAGAATTAAATCGTCATTTAAAGGATTAACTTTAAACGACATGCTTAAATCTTTAAAACCTTTACTAACTCTCTCTACAGGCACTAGAATACGGCAATTATATTTTATTTATTAAGGATTTATGACTAATATTCTGCTAAAACAGTGTAATCACTCTCATAGTCTAATCCATCATCTTCATTTTTCTCATAAATCTCAGTTTCCACGAAAAAATCTGACTTTTTTGGAGTCAGTTTATCGTTCGAGATCTCCCGAAGCATCTTTTTTTCCATTTTTTTCTTTTTTACAAGAATTATAACTTATTTAGTCAACAACCTTCTGAATCATGAGTATATTCCTCTGCTGGTTCGACTTCTATTAACTTTACCTTGGGTTGTTTCTTATGATACACCTCTACTAGTGCCCCACATGAGGCACAATGGAGGTTTGTAACCATATCATAGACCACATTCTCCTCTAAAAGGTCTTCTGTCATGTCCTGATCGTTGTCCCAGATCAGTTCAGAGTCGCAGTGCCAACATTTCATGGTGTCCAACAGGTAACGGTTAATTCAATGGAGCCATCGTCCATTTCCCACTCTTCCTGAAC
>CETQ01007206.1_pt1 | contig 17217 bp, 10 predicted proteins | sample 531261 | NCBI WGS metagenome assembly CETQ01 (sample SAMEA2622376, study PRJEB7988) | marine metagenome | biome: marine biome (ENVO:00000447); feature: surface water layer (ENVO:00002042); material: "saline water (ENVO:00002010), including plankton (ENVO:xxxxxxxx)" | depth 5 m
CTCATAAAATCGCAGGTCGCCTCGCCAATGATTCCGCCATCGCGATAGCGAACTTCACCGGCAGCAATTATGACGGAGAAATCCTCTTTAGCCGAAAGAATGGTAGCAACGTGAATATTGTTGGTTACCACGTGAAGATTTTTGTGGTTGAGCAACTTAGTTGCAATCATTTCCGTCGTCGTACCGATATTAATGAACAACGATGCGCCGTCAGGGATCATCGCAGCCACTGCCTCAGCAATTTTCTCTTTGACTTCGCTGTTTTGGGTTTTCCTTTCCTGATATGGTGTGTTTTCCCAACTTCTGTTAAGGCCAGCACCACCATGATAGCGGCTCACCACACCGTTTTCGGCAAGCTGGTTAAGGTCTCGGCGGATTGTTTGCGGCGTAACTTCGCAAGCACTGACCAAATCATCAATAGACATAAAACCATGTAGCTTTATAAGCCCAACAATTTTTTCGTGTCTTTGCGTTTGATTCATCGCGAGTCCTCAGAATTAGAAAATTACATCAATTATACGTGCTTAACTTCAATGTTCCCATAACAAAACGAAACGCCAATGTTCGTTTTCGAAAATATAGCATTGTTAATCCTGTGTAAATGATGCAAACTCTATGAAAACTATCTTCAGGAGTGACCTTATGGGACAACATATCCTTGCCATTGACCAAGGTACAACAAGCTCTCGCAGCATCATTTTTTCTCCAAAGGGCAGTATAGACGCTATTGCACAGCAGGAATTCTCTCAAAAATATCCGAAAGATGGCTGGGTTGAGCATGATCCAGAGGAAATTTGGGAAAGCGTTGTCTCTACCCTCAAAGAAGTTTTCAATAAATGTTCATTAACACCATCAGATATCGCAGCCGTTGGTATCACTAACCAGCGCGAAACAACCTTAGTGTGGAATAAAAACACTGGCGAGCCTGTCTACCCGGCTATCGTTTGGCAAGACAGACGCACAGCCCAGCTTTGTCGAGATTTAAGCGAAGACGAAGAGCTCGTTTCACACATTACTGAATCGACAGGGCTTCTGTTAGACCCTTATTTCTCTGCCACAAAAGTAGCTTGGATATTAGACAATGTAGAAGGTGCAAGACAGCAAGCCGAGGACGGAGAGCTGCTGTTTGGAACCGTAGACACGTTCCTTATATGGCGCTTAACGGGTGGTGAGTCTCACAAAACTGATGCCACCAATGCCTCGCGTACAATGCTGTTCGACATCAATAACCAATGCTGGGATGAGAAATTACTTAATAAATTCAATATCCCACGCTCAATGCTACCCGAGGTGATGGATTGTGCGGCTGACTTTGGTGTAACGAAAGAAGACATCATAGGCAGAGCTATTCCTATCCAAGGCGTAGCAGGCGACCAGCAAGCAGCATTAGTAGGCCAAGCGTGCTTTGAAAAAGGCATGGCCAAGAGCACCTACGGTACCGGCTGTTTTATGATATTGAACACTGGTGACGCCCCTTTGCAATCGAAAAATCGATTACTCACCACCGTTGGGTATCGTTTAAACGGCAAAACGACTTATGCGCTTGAAGGCAGTATTTTTATGGCCGGCGCAACCGTTCAATGGCTAAGAGATGGCCTGAAGCTTATCGACGATGCCGCCGAATCGGAGGCACTTGCACAGCGAGCAAGACAAGATAACGGCGTGTTCCTTGTCCCGGCATTTACTGGTTTAGGCGCACCTTATTGGGATCCAGATGCCCGTGGCGCAATTTTAGGTTTAACCCGCGACACAGGCATTAGCGAAATCGTTGCAGCGGGACTTCAGTCTGTTTGCTATCAGACTAAGGACTTGCAAAAAGCAATGGAAAGCGATGGCGCTCGCCCCACAACTATTCGTGTAGATGGAGGTATGTCGCGTAATGATTGGCTTATGGGCTTTCTTTCAGACATCTTGGGCGCTGAAGTAGAACGCCCTGAGATTACGGAAACCACCGCTCTTGGTGCTGCTTTCTTGGCAGGATTACAGGCTGGTGTCTTCAATTCAATCGACGATTTAACCCAGTGTTGGAAGAGTGATAGCGTTTTCACTCCAAGATTGACCAAGCAAGAACGTGATCAAGCCTATGATGGTTGGAAAGCGGCAGTCGACCGCATCCGCTGTAGTTAATTTGTAGCGGACATCGCATTAGAGCGTCCCTGAAAACCAAATCGGGCTCTCCTATTTGGCATAAAGGAAAACGATAACCCCTAATATTGGTTTTTTATTAGGCCATTATCGTTTTCCTTCCTCCTATACCGCACTGTTCTCTAAACGACCTGAAAGCTCTGTATTGAAGTGAAGACTCTTCATTCAAAAAGTCATTACAGAGCGCTAAAAATCTAGCGTACAGCGTTCAAACTTACCTCAACAGTCTTCTTTGTTTACAGCCTACTATTTATTACCGTCTATAAAACATTCAATTTCTCTTAACATTTTTATGGTAAACGTTTACCCAACTATGTTATAAAGTTGTTACTGTTTATGGTGGCCATCCCTACAAACGCCTACCAAGACGCTAAAAACACACTCGACACGACTCAAGACACTATTAAAAAATTTACCTTGGGGGTAATAGAATGAAGACACAATTCAAGTTAGGTTTGACTGCACTTGCGGTAGCGCAATGCTTAAATATCAGCATTGCTTCAGCACAAGAAGCGGCCGATGTTGATAAACAAGCTGATATCAGCGAAACCGAAGTTATCACTGTCCGTGGTTTCGGTAGCACATTAACCCGTTCACTACAGCATAAGAAGTTAGCTGATTCGACGGTAGAAATTATCTCCACGGATGACCTGGGACAACTTCCCGATGTGACAATCACTGATGCCCTCGCGCGCTTACCGGGTATTGCAGCAGACCGTGATCGCGGAAACGCGAGTCAGATTTCTATTCGAGGTATGGGGCCGCGCCTTAACCTTGCAACCATGAATGGCCGAGAAATTGTTAGCGGTGAACCAAGTCGTAGTGTTCGTTATGAACAATTCCCTGCGGAGCTTATTAGCTCTGTTGAAGTATTTAAAAGCCCTTTAGCAAGTAATATTGAAGGGGGTATCTCTGGCCTAGTTAACATGCAGTTCGTTGAACCCTTGACCAAAGATCAAAGGGCCGTCAACATCAGCGGGCACTTGATGGATTACCCTTTAGCAGACGATATCCCCACAGCCGACTCCCAAGGTTATCGCGCTAATTTCAGTTATATCGACCCTATTTCAGATACATTTGGTATTGCGTTTGGCGTTGCCGTTCAAGACCAACCCTCGCTACAAAAAGATGTTACCTCGTGGGAATACAACAATGTTCCGGCTGATCAGGGTGATGTTAATGGTAATGGCATCCCTGAAGCGGCCCCTTGGGGAGCACAGACGGCTACGAAAGGCGGTGACAACCAGAGAATTGGTGCAATGACGGTACTTCAATGGCTACCAAATGAAAGTTTAGAGCTAAAGTATGACCTCTTTTATTCCAAATTTGATATTGAAGAACGAGAAGACCAAATCTGGTTCGACGGCTGGGGTAACTGGGGTGGCTTAAATAACTGGAACGTTGCAAATGCCAGTAACCCACCGCAAATCATTACTAAACCCGATGGTTCAGAACAAATTGTTTCAGGTGGAATGTTGTGGGGCGGTAGCCACACTGCAAATAATTCTACTTGGTTCCAGAAAAACGAACTCGTCAGTACAGGTTTAAATGCTGAATGGCTTGGCGATGTATGGAAATTTAACGCGGATATCGGCTACTCAGAAGCGTCAATTACCTCGCGCTGGGTGAACATTCAGTCGTGGTATTGGGATGCTGATGCGGATGCAAACGGCATGGACTATAGCTGGGACACTACCACTGACCGCTTATCAATTGGCACCGGTTATGACGTGAGCGATACTACAGATTACGGCCTTAACTACATGCAGGTGGACAATGACCGCCTGTTAGAAGATGAAATGATCACTGCCAAGCTTGATTTCTCTCGGCCTATAGAGTGGGGAATTATTGATGCCATGAGCTTCGGCGGGCGTTGGACAGATAGAGAAAAAGACAATGATGTGGTTAGCTGGCAACAAAGTGTAGCCAATAGCAGTGCCAATGTAGACGCCTTTACTTACGAGCTTGGTGAAGGCTATGACGTCCCTGCGCTTTACAGCATACGAAATTGGTCAGAAGTAGCGCAGGAAGCGTTTGGCGGGATAGATAACCGCAACCAGCATACCCAGACTAATGCCGATATACTTAATAGCTGGAATGTTCAAGAAACTAATACTGCGTTATACGTTCAATTTAATCTGTTAGGTGAAATTGGCGGTATCTCGTACACGGGTAATGTAGGTGTGCGTTATATCAATACCGAATCTACTTCAACCGGTTTCCAGCAAACTGACGGGGGAGAGCTAACTGCGGTATCGATTGACCATGACTACAGTGAGGTGCTGCCTGCGCTAAACTTACGTTTTGACATTACGGAAGATTCGCAAATTCGCTTTGGACTTTCACGTGCGATATCTCGTCCGCCACTCATTGAAATGCGTACAGGCTTACAACTTAACACATCTTCTACGGTTAACACTGCTTCTGGCGGTAACCCTCAGCTAAACCCGTTCATCGCGGATCAAGTTGACTTGGGCTATGAATATTTCTTTGCTGAGGATGCTGCTCTTACCGTGTCACTCTTCTTTAAAGACCTAAAGAGTCATGTAGGTGCAGCTACAGATACACTTAATATCAATGGTGAGAGTTACCAATTTACCGGCCCTGTGAACGGTGATGGTGGCCAGATTCGCGGCGTTGAAGTGATGTACCAGCAAGCGTTTAACATGCTGCCAGAGCCTTTTGATGGTTTGGGAGTTTATACCAACTACAGCTATACAGATACGAATGTGACTGAGTTTGAACCTGAAAATAACCCATTAATCATGGGTGGTTTATCTAAAAATGTGGGTAGTTTAACTCTTTGGTATTACAAAGCAGGCATTGATGCGAAGGTGTCATATAACTACCGCAGTGCATACACTAGCGTAGGTAGCTGGGACCCAGGTGCCGTTTTCACTATAGATGACGAAGCCACAGTTGATGCCAGCATTGCCTACGAAGTGACAGAAAACTTCAAAGTTATGTTGCAAGGTCAAAACCTGACGAATGAAGCGTCGACGTCATACTTTGACAACGACCCGACTCGTCCACGTCAATACGCTGAGTGGGGACGCCGTTATTTATTAGGCTTCCAATACGCGATGTAAGTGTGTTGTATCGGCACTGCTCTTTTATATAAGGGCAGTGCCTTTTTGCATTTAAGCCAACTAGGCTTGTCTATTTTTAAATTCATCTAGGCTAGAGCAATGACTTCTATTTTCCGATTTAGCTTTTTACTCTGTTGTCTGTTGTGGTTAGGCGCGTGCCAGCCCTTCTCGTCTTCTTCTAATCCACCGCATTCTTCATCGCATTTTCTAAGTGAAGTGGTTCCTTTCAATCAAGACTGGCAATTTAAAAAGGCGGATGAGGCAATTACGCCCGAGCAAATAACCCAAGCATGGGAAACTATTTCTCTTCCACACACTCCCCAGTTAGAGCCTGAAGTGGTAAATGACCAATGGCAAGGTATTGCCTGGTATCAAAAATCGTTTTCAGTGCCGGTAGAGTGGCTTGAGCAAGCGGTGTTTATTCGTTTTGAGGGAGCAATGAATGCTACAGAGGTTTGGCTTAATGATGAGAAAGTGGGTACTCACTTAGGTGGATATTTACCATTCACTTTCGATTTAAGCCCTTACCTGGTGTCAGGAAGGAATACCCTCCGCGTGCGCTTAGATAACCGTGACAATGACGTTACAGGCCCGAAGCCACTTACATTGCTTGATTTTAATACCTACGGTGGCTTATATCGCGATGTTAATCTTCTGGTAAAAAATCCCTTGATGATTACCGATGAGATGCACGCTAACGAAGTGGCTGGTGGCGGTGTTTTTGTCACTTTCCCTTTAGTCGATAAAGTGAAATCTGAAGTAAACATTAAAACACATGTAGCTAACACCAGCGGTGAAGAAAAAACTTTTACTCTAACCCAAACTTTGTCACTTGATGGAAGTGACGTTCACAAGGTAAGCCAACAATACACTCTGCCGGCAGGTGAAAAGCTTCATTTTAATCAGTTAATTACAGTAACTGAACCTGCCTTATGGTCTCCTCAGCACCCCAATTTATACACACTGGACACTGTATTGTCGCATGACGATACAACTATAGAACATCAATCGCGAAACATCGGTATTCGCTCGTTTGTCTTCAATGATAAAAATGAGCTACTGATAAACGGTGAAAAAACCTTTCTCCGCGGTGTCAACCGCCACCAGGAATATCCCTTTGTTGGCTACGCAACCTCTGCTCAGGCTGATTACCGCGATGCCGTAAAAATCAAATCGGCGGGTTTCGACTACGTTCGACTGTCCCACTACCCTCACTCAACAGCATTTATGAAGGCGGCGGATGAATTGGGCTTAGTGTTACTGGATGCAATATTGGGTTGGCAATATTACAACCCCACTAAAGAGTTCGAAGCTCATACCTTAAAAGCGTGTGCTGATTTGCTACGCCGAGACCGTAATCACGCTAGCGTCATTGCATGGGAGTGCTCATTAAACGAATCAGACATGCCGGACGAATTTATCGCAGCACTATCTGCTACAGTACATGCCGAATACCCTGGCGCCTATTCCGCAGGATGGGAACTAGGCTACGATATTTTTGTACAAGCCCGACAACACCGATTGCAGCATTACGAAACACCCACAGTCCCTTACATTGTATCTGAGTACGGGGACTGGGAATATTACGCGCAAAACGCGGGTTTAAATCAGGATAGCTGGCAAGATTTGCAGGAAGATGAACGCACTAGCCGTCAATTACTAAATAGTGGTGAAAAGCGCCTGCTGCAACAGGCAAAGAACCTTCAAGAAGCCCACAATGACAACTTTACCGTACCCGCCTTTGCAGACGGTTACTGGGTAATGTTTGATTATAACCGCGGCTACGCCGATGACATTGAAGCTTCGGGTATCGCCAGTATTTATCGCCAGCCTAAATTCAGCTATTACTTTTTCCAAAGTCAAAGGAATGCAGACGAACAGGCCCCGCAATTTGAAAGCGGTCCCATGGTGTATATCGCAAGTAATTGGGATGAAACGTCAAGCACTAATGTGCGCGTTTTCTCAAATGCCGAGCGCGTCGCGCTTTACCTCAACGATCGCTTAATTACGACGCAAAGCCCCGACACTGATGCTTTGAGTACGCACTTAGCGCATCCTCCCTTTACCTTCACAATAGACAACTTCGAGCCTGGTACATTGCGTGCTGAAGCGCTTATTAGTGATAAAATTGTCGCCCGTCATAGCGTCACCACACCTGAGCAAGCTACTGCGTTAACACTACGACTCGACACCTCAGGTATTGCTCCTACTCCCTACGTGAAAGACAAAGTATTTGTATACGCACAAATGGTAGATGCTAAGGGCAATCCTGTTCGCACAAATAATATCGAGCTGAATGCTGAAGTTGAAGGCGATATTAGATTATTAAATCAGAGCCCCATTACGACATCACGGGGAGAAGGTGCTTTATTAATTGAAATCGGTGAAACACTTAAAAGCGCCGAAATCACGGTTACTGCCAAAGGTCTAAAACCTGCAACATTGTCACTTGAAGAGTAAGGAAAGACCCATGCATATATTAGTCACTGGGGGTGTTGGGATGGCAAGCCATCCGCACCTTAGAAGACATGGTGAAAGACAGTTGGCGATGGCAGTCGTCTAACCCTAATGGCTATCGTGAAGCCTAACTGGTAGGAAAGTTAAGATGTTCTCAAAAATATTCGCAACCTCAATCGTTTTGGCTACTATGAGCTTAACTACAGCAGGCTCAAGTAGCGCAGTAAGTTTGACCAATACCACGTTACCCCCTACCCCCGTGACAATAGAAAACGGTCGGTTGTTATGGGACAACGGCGACCCAGTCTACTTGTTTGGTGCCAACTACAGTGCACCGTTTGCCTATGGTTATCGCGCTATCGCTCGGCGTGGAATCGATCACAAAGTCGCTATCGATATAGACGTCGACCATATGGCTCGGCTTAAGCTAAATGCCTATCGCATTCACGTATGGGACAAAGCCATCAGCGATAAAGAAGGCAATCTCATCGACAATGAATATCTTGAGTTATTCGATTATCTGATGATGCGCCTTCAAGAGCATGGCATTCGCGCTATCATCACTCCCATTGCATGGTGGGGAACGGGCTATCCCGAACCAGATCCCGCTGAGCCTGGATTTGCAGTGGGCTACAGCAAAAACGATATGAATGAAAAGCCTGCGCTTATTGCCGTCCAGCAGCGCTATCTGACTCAGTTTATGGCGCACAAAAACCGTTACACTGGGCAACCCCTTGGTAGCGACCCTGAAATTATCGCCTTTGAGCTTTTTAATGAGCCCAAACATCGCTTAGCCCCACAAAAGAGTGCGGCGTATATCGAATCCTTGATTAAAACGGTCAAAGACGCAGGTGTTACCAAGCCTTTGTTCTATAACATTAGTGAACAAGGTGACCAGAGAGACTTTGCCAAAGCGGTATGTAACACGTCAATAGATGGTATCGCGTATCAGTGGTATCCCACTGGTTTATTAAAATACAGTGCGTTGAATACCAATGTACTGCCTGCGGTTTCAACGTATACCAACCCATTTAGCGATATCAGCGGGTGCAGCGATAAAGCGCGTATGATTTACGAATTTGACGCGGCGGATATTACAAATAGCGTAACGTACCCCGCGATGGCACGAAGCTTTCGCGACGCGGGGTTTCAATGGGCCACTCAGTTCGCTTACGACCCTGCAGTAATTGCAGACACTAACTCAGACTACAATACGCACTACTTAAACTTATTGTATACGCCAGCGAAAGCAATAAGTCTGATGATTGCCGGTGAAGAGTTTCGTACTTTACCCCAAGACTATCACGCACCTGCGTACCCACAAAGTAACCAGTTTCATCATACGACGCTGGATTACCTCACTGATTTATCGGTGTTTGATGATACTAAACAGTTTTACTATACAAACAGCACCACTCGCAGCCCTAAAGATATCGATAGCCTCACTCACATTGCTGGGGTTGGCTCATCTGAGTTAGTTAATTACTCAGGCTCTGGCGCCTACTTTTTAGATAAACAGGGCGACAAACAATGGCGATTAGAGGTATTTCCCGATGTGATCAGTTTGCAAGATCCTCATCAGAACTCCAGTCTGAACCGTGAAGTGAGCCGCCTATCAGTCAAAGCTAATAGTATGACCCTTTCTTTACCTGGTCTAGGCCAGCGCTTTGTCGTCACTGGCATCAATGAAGGCAACGACTATCAAACTCAGGCTTCAGGGGGTAATTTCGTTGTCACGCCTGGGGTATATTGGCTATCACCATCAGAAGCAAAGCCATCAGGTGACATAGACTCGGCCTATTACTTACCACCAATTAAACCAAGTGAAACCATAGTGACTCACCACCCCCAACGTCAGCGCACTCTTGGCGATGCCTTAACCTTTAGTGCGACGGTACAAAGTATAACGCCTAATCCAGTCGTTACCTTAAATGTACGTTATGAGGGCCACAGTGACTTCGTTACTTTACCTATGCAGCAAGAAGGTAAAGGGGTTTACCACGTCACACTAGAGAATGACGATATGTGGAAACTGTCTGGTAAATTGGAATACGCCTTTACCGTTACAGATGGTGATATCACAGTAACCTACCCTGATAACCAACCTGGCAAACCACAGGATTGGGATTTCTTGAATAGTGCTTACTATCACACGTTATTGCAACCTGCTGGTACTCCTGTACTTCTCTTTGATCCAAGCGAAGCGAGAGGGACGTTTGTACCTCCGCAAAACACTGTAAGCTGGCCGGCCTCTTCGGCCATATTGGAGGGCGAAACAGTGACGCTCAAAGTCTTTGACGATAACCTACAGACTGGTGGTCCATTACTGCGTACGGATCTCCCTAAGAATGCCACTTTGATAGATCGTTCCTTAGAGGAATATAACGCTATTGCACTACGCGTTCGTTCATTAGGCAAAAGCGACAGGTTGCAATTTGGCGTTATTGCTAACGATGGGCTGGCTTACGGCACTGATTTTACTGTAAGTGACGAATGGAAAACCTTGATTCTTCCTGTTTCGGCCCTAAAACCCACTGCGACCTTATTAACTCGTGCGTATCCTATATTTATGCCAGTTACTATGGGGCCATTTGAAGAGCAATCCCCTTTGGATATTCACCAGATCACAGGGCTTCAATTTATATTACCACCACTCAAACGCGCACCTAAAAACAGTTGGCGTGGTATTGAAGTGGGTGAAATTGCACTGGTGAAGATGGAATAAGCTAAGTTACCGTACGTATCTCCTCCATTTCCAACCTCTTGCTAAAATGATGAGTTTGGAAATGGAGTTCGGGAACACCCATGATTCAGGCGCGATGACTGGAAAAGCGGATTGGGTTGGCGTCACGTAGGATAACTTTTTAACTCACCTGATTAGTGAGTCACGCTGAACTATAGATTTTTGTATAGCTCCAAATGAGTCGCACTATCACATGATTCGTTGAGCATAACTTTACTCCACCTTTCATCAAAAAGCGGTTTAAGAAATAAAGGGTATCCATCTGCCACAAAATTAATGTCTCTTAAGGTTTGGCTCGTCATAGGCGTAGATGTAATGTGAGTCAGCGCGCTGTCTAGATCACTCGTTACCGCTTGTCCTAGCTCACTCTTAGAACACAGTAAGCGCTTTGTTCCTCTTAGCTGCTGGGACAGTTCACTGATTTGATAAACATTAAGCGCATCGAGTTCTTCTTCTGGTAATGCTGAAAGCTCGCGGTGCCCTACATAGCCAAAATCTATTCTCCCACTTTCCATCAGGGCAATGGTATGCATGCCTAAGTCTTTGCCTAACCCATTTAAACGAACCACATTGTTTTTTGTAGCCCATTGCTCAACGGTATCGGCGTATACGTTATTCACATGGTTGTAGAGTACCGTTCTCAAATTTTGCTGAAGCAGAGCGCGTAAAGAAATGGACTCAAAATATCCCTGCGTTGGCTGAGACTGCGCGGTATCCAATTCATTTTTCAATGAAGGCTGAAGCGCGTTTACGGGAAAACAACAATGGGAATATGATGAAATTATTTTTAGGTAATCGGAGGAAGAATGTCGGGCACCAATCTCATAATTGGGCGAACTTAGCTCAAAAAAAGAGCCGCTATTAAAGCGGCTCTTAGAAGATTTTCAACACGTGAGCTGTTTTTGCTTCTCGAACTAAAACGGAATGTCATCGTCGAAGTCAAAATCTGGCTCAGCCATTGGTGGGTTCTTTGGCTGACCTTGATTGCCACCCTGAGGCGCTTGATTGTAGCCACCACCTTGGTTTGAGTTGTAGCCGCCCTGCTGACCACCACCTTGCTGTGGCGCTTGGTTATAACCGCCCTGCGCTGGAGCTTGATTGTAACCACCTTGGTTGTTTTGAGGACGTTGGTAACCACCGTTACCGCCGCCACCTTCACCACCGCGACCACCAAGCATTTGCATTTGGTCTACGATAATTTCAGTGGTGTATCTATCTTGGCCTTGTTGATCTTGCCACTTACGCGTCTGCAATTTACCTTCAACATAAATTTGCGAGCCCTTTTTCAGGTACTCTCCGGCAATTTCTGCTAAGCGACGGTACATTGTAAGGCGGTGCCACTCAGTGCGCTCTTGAACCTGACCCTGTTGGTCTTTCCAGCTTTCGCTAGTTGCTAGGCTTAAGTTCGCAACGGCGTTTCCGTTAGGCATGTATCTAACTTCAGGATCATTGCCAAGGTTTCCAACAAGAATAACCTTATTAACGCCTTTCGTTGCCATTGATGTCTCCTGTAACGTTTTTAGTGGCTTGCTGTATAACTCTTCTTAGTAAGACATCAGCAAGCGCGAAAGTTCATCGAATATTAGCCGGTTAGTATACCGTATTTTATGAGGGAAAATTGAAGTTTTTCGCCACAGGTTTACGTTACTAACTGCAACACGTTCTAGAACTTAACAAAATTTATTGTCAGCGTCTTCTGAACCTTCGCGTTGTTTTTAGCTAATTTTAGCAAGGGCGTTGCGATTAAAAACGCCCTTCCTTGTCTGCTACCACCACGTTATGTAAAACGCCGCTGTAAGGATAATTACAGCGATAGATGCTACATTAAATCCGCTTGTTGTTCTGAACTGCACTTCGTTTAGGTCGACAGCGTTTTCACTAACACCTTTTTTCTCTAGCAAAGAAACAACCACAGCTAAAGCAACACAAAGCAGGAAGACAAGTCCAACACGGTCAATAAACGGCAGTTCAGGCCAGAACTGTCTAAACACAATGCTTAAAACAAATGAGCCTAATGCGGCCAACAGACCACCGTTTGCTGTGGTTTTCTTCCAGAACATACCTAAAACGAACAATGCGCAGATACCTGGTGTAAAGAAGCCCGTGAATTCCTGGATATACTGGAATGCTTGATCAAAATTACCCAACAGCGGCTTGGCCACCACCATAGCAATGATAAGCGCGACCAAGCTTACGATACGACCCACTTTCACATAATGCTGCTGCGACTCGTTTGGACGCTTATCTTTATAAAGGTCCATGGTAAAAATAGTAGAAACGCTATTTGTCATCGACGCTAGCGAGGACACAATCGCCGCCACCAAGGCTGCGAAGATAATACCTTTAAGACCAACAGGCATCAGCGTCATTAGGCTTGGGTATGCTTGGTCCGGTTTAGCTAAGTCTGGCACAATTAGCACTGCTGCAATCCCTGGCAATACCACAATTAAAGGCATTAGCAGTTTTAGGAAAGCTGCAAACGCAATACCTTTTTGCGCTTCTTGAACGCTCTTTGCCGCCAACGTGCGCTGAATGATGTACTGGTTAAAGCCCCAATACGACAGGTTCATGATCCACATACCGCCAATCAATACAGAAATGCCCGGCAAGTCCATATAGTGCGGGTTGTCTTCTGACAAAATCATGTCGAATTTCTCAGGGAGCTTGTTAGTAAGGTCAACAAAACCTTGGATGGCACCATTGCCGTCGCTGATTAGGTTTAACGCCGTATACGACAGGAACAAGCCACCAATAACCAACAGCACGACTTGAATAATGTCGGTGAGTGCTACCGCTTTCAGACCGCCGTAAAGTGAATAGGTTAACGAGAAAAGGCCTAAGAACATCATGCCGTAAACCATATCAACACCCGCGATGGTATTGATGGCCAATGCACCTAACCACAGCACAGCCGTTAGGTTTACAAAAACATAAACACCTAGCCAGAATATTGCCATTACCTTGCGCACCCGATGGTCATATCGCTGCTCAAGAAATTGAGGCATGGTGTAAATTTTATGCTTAAGAAAGATAGGTAAGAAGAACTTGCCAACAATAAGCAGCGTAATGGCGGCCATCCACTCATAAGACGCAATGGCAAGACCCAACTGGTAACCTGACCCCGACATGCCGATGATTTGTTCGGCAGAGATATTGGCAGCGATGAGTGATGCGCCAATTGCCCACCATGGCAAGCTTGAGCCCGCTAGAAAGTAATCATTTGTGTCTTTTTGATGACCCTGCTTTTCGCGAGAAACCCACCACGCAATTGTGACAAGCGCGACGACGTATACCACGAACAACGTGATATCTATTGATGCTAATTTCATAGTTTTTCCCAAAGTTCTTATTTTGGGTGCGGCGATTGTTATGCAGGGTACACAGGTGAAAAATTGTTTTTATTATTCTATTGGTTGTTGCCACACCAGTGTCACGTTAATAAAACGCGTTTCGCAAAGCACAATAAGCTATTAATAGGTGAAAAACTCACCGTTAAACTTATCGCGTTATTGCGAGTAGTATTAGTATCACATTTTGTTTACTTTTTTTAACTAGATTTAAATCTTTTTTTCATAAAGCTGACCTTTAAGGCTTGGTGGAAACTAGATTTGATTAGACAAGTAAAAAAGTTATACTCTTGACCTATTACCCGTAGTTTTAGAGCGTTCATTAACTTTACACAGCGAACGCGCCCTGTGTAGCCGTACAAACATAAATATCAGCACTGTATCCTGTTTCATCAGAGTACTTGTCGGCCACGACTTGCTTCACCGCTTCAACTTTGTCACTAGGTACAAGGGCCACTACGCAGCCGCCGAATCCACCGCCAGTCATGCGAACACCACCCGATTTACCCAGCACTTCACTAATGATCTCAACCAAGTAGTCGATTGGGCGAACGGTAATTTCAAAGTCATCACGCATGGAGATGTGAGATTGCGCCATGGCTTCACTAACCGTTTCGATGTCGCCAGCTTTTAATGCTTGGCTTGCTGCCAGTGTTCTAGCGTTTTCGGTAACAATATGCTTCGCGCGGCGATAAACCACCTCTGGCATATGTGCTTTAGCGCCTTCTAGCATTTCCATAGTGGCTTCGCGTAACGATGACACACCCAATAAATACGCGCCTTGTTCACACTGCTGACGACGCAAGTTGTATTCACTGTCAACCAAACCACGTTTAACATTCGAATTGATGATAACGATTTGATGCGAGTCTGGTAGTGGTGAATGCTCAATGGCTAGCGACTGACAATCAAGCAGCATTGCCATGCCTTCATTACCCATAGCAGAGATTAACTGATCCATAATTCCGCATGAGCAGCCTACGAACGTGTTCTCGGCTTTCTGCCCTAACAGTGCAGCCTGTACGCCATCGAGGGGCAACTCATACAGCGCGCTTAACGCTTTTAATATAGCCACTTCAAAAGAAGCCGAAGAGCTTAACCCTGCGCCTTGTGGCACATTGCCCGTAACCAATAAGTTGGCGCCGCCAAAATCTGGAATGGCCTCTTTAAGTACTTTCACTGCGCCGCGAACATAGTTTGCCCACCCTTGTTCTTCGTCATAGTTAATGTCTGACAACGAGAACTGGTTTTGCTGATTTTCGTAATCCATCGCGGTAACCACGATGTCGTTATCTGCGCGCTTTGTTGCCGCAACCCACGTTCCAAAGTTGATTGCAGCCGGAAATACGAACCCTTCGTTATAATCGGTATGCTCACCAATAATGTTCACTCGACCCGGCGCATGTGCGATTAACGCTGGCGCCTCGCCGTAATGCGTTTCAAAATTAAAAGAAAGTACTTGATTATCCATTCGCATTCTCACGTTTCTTATAGTGCACTGTGGATAGTGCTTTTAATCTGTCTGCCGCTTGTTCAGGGGTCAAATCTCGCTGTGCCTCTGCCATCATTTCGTACCCAACCATAAACTTGCGTACACTTGCTGAGCGCAGAAGTGGTGGGAAGAAATGCGCATGTAGCGTCCATTCGGGGTGCGCTTCACTATCAAATGGGGCACTGTGCCATCCCATAGAGTATGGGAAAGACGTTTCAAATAAGTTGTCGTACTTCGCTGTAATTTCGCCAATGATCTTAGCAAGAGATCGCGACTGAGAATCCGAGAGCATGTGCATAGATTGCACGTCAAATCTGGGTAACAGTAGCGTCTCAAAAGGCCAAGCGGCCCAGTATGGTACAACTACAACCCAATCATCATTTTGACACACGACTCGCTCTTGCTTTGCTACCTCTTGCGAAGCATAGTCCAACAACATAGGCGTGCCGTTTTCACCAAAGTATTGCTGTAGCTGCACGACTTTTTTCGCTGGGTCGGTAGGCACATGCTGCTGCGCCCATACTTGACCATGAGGGTGAGGATTTGAACACCCCATCATCGAGCCTTTGTTTTCAAAAACCTGCACCCAGCGATAGGTTTCACCAAGTTCAGTGGTTTGTGCTTTCCACGTGTTGACTACGTCTACGCGTTCTTCATCGGAAAGCTCAGGTAACGTTTTGCTGTGATCAGGGGAAAAACAAATAACACGACTGCAGCCTTGCTCAGTTTCGAACTGAAACAGCCCCTTTTTCTCACTGGCTTGTTCTGTATCTTGCTTAAGGGCAGCAAAATCGTTTTGAAAAACAAACGTACCTTTGTAATCAGGGTTAACTTCACCATTCACGCGGGTGTTTGTTGGACATAAATAACACGTAGAGTCGTAAGATGGCTTTTGTTCGTTGTTTGGCTCTTCTGAGGCTCCCTGCCAAGGGCGCTTCGCTCTGTGAGGCGACACTAACACCCACTCACCCAACAAAGGGTTGTAACGGCGATGTGGATCGTTGGTAGGGTCGAAAGGGGTTCCCATAATCACTCTCTCTGAATTAGCCTGCTACGCTCTAATGCGCAACATCAAATAGGGTTAAACGTTTACCCTGATAATGATATAGCAAGCTTCTACGTTTATCAATTGCGTAACAAAGAAAATTAATTGTTAAATTGATAACAAATAATTTTCTTTTGTTACTACATAACGATTTCTATGCGCTGAACTTGTATCGCATACTTGCTTTGAAGGTTTCCCCGGGTTTTACGAAACAGTTTGGAAACTCGGGCTTATTGGGTGCATCCGGGAAATGCTGTGGTTCTAAGCACAAGGCACCAAGCTGATCGTCGGTTTTCAACCCGCCAGTATAAAGCTGCAAACCCGGCAAGTTAGTAAATAACGACATAGTAACACCAGTATCAAGTGCCTTTACGGTTGCTTGTGGGGTATGCTCAGGCGTATCACGGAGTACATAGTTGTGGTCGTAGCCTCCCACCCTATCAAATAATGGATGGGAATTAGATTGCTCTGCCCTTTCTTTTATTGCTGTAGGTTTCGTGAAATCGAAGGGAGTATTGGCAACTTCGACCAGTTTTCCAGTTGGCAGCAAGGTGCTATCTGCGTCCGTGACTTTGTCAGCATCTATATGTAGCAATGTATTACCCACTTGCGGGTCGTTGCTCAACGTGAAGTAAGCATGCTGCGTGAAACTAAGCGGGGTTTCTTTGTCTGTGTTTGCGGTGATCACAAGAGATAACTCGTTGTTTTGATCAAGGGAATAGCATGCCTCTACATTAACAGTACCGGGAAAGCCACCTTCCCCATCGGGACTAGTTAAGGTAAATGTTACAGCCACACTGTCTGTCGTCTCTTGGACGCTTGCCGCCCAAACCTTCTTATGAAACCCGGCTAGACCGCCGTGTAGATTATGTTCACCGCCATTTTTATCTAAGGTGTAC
>CETQ01029531.1_pt1 | contig 17189 bp, 17 predicted proteins | sample 531261 | NCBI WGS metagenome assembly CETQ01 (sample SAMEA2622376, study PRJEB7988) | marine metagenome | biome: marine biome (ENVO:00000447); feature: surface water layer (ENVO:00002042); material: "saline water (ENVO:00002010), including plankton (ENVO:xxxxxxxx)" | depth 5 m
ACGGTTTAAAGTTTATAACACAGAGCAGAAATGGTTGGGGTGCTGCTGTAAAAGAGGGAATAAATAATTCGAATAAAGATATCGTTTGTTATATGGATGGCGATGGATCCTATAATCCTAATTCTCTTTTTGAGATGAGAAGATATTTAAATGAATACGATGTCGCACTAGGTTCTAGATACAAAGATGGAGCAAAAAGTCCAGATGATACCTTTGTTCGTGCTATTGGTAACAAAATCTTCACATACCTTGTGGTCTTTCTTTTTGGGTGCAAAATTACTGATGCGTTGTTTTTCTATCCAATGTTTAGAAAAAATATTTTGGAAAAAATTGAATTGGAATCTGATGACTTTACTTTGTGTTTAGAATTTCCAGTACTAATCCATAAAAACAACTTTAATTATATTGAACTTAAAAGTATTGAAAGAGAGCGTTATGCTGGTGTTACTAAAGTCAATGCATTTTTTGATGGTATAAAAATACTCTATGGTATGTTAAAAATAAAAAAAAGATTATGAAATTACATCTAGGCTGTGGGGAACGTTATTTAAATGGTTTTACCCATATAGATATAGCTAACTTTGAGCATATTGATTTCAGAATTCCAGTTAATGATCTGTCTATTTTTGAGGAAAACTCAATAGAGCTTATCTACGCATCCCATGTGATTGAATATTTTGATCGGTTTGAAGTGGTTAATGTTTTAGAGGAATGGAAAAGAGTTTTAATACCGGGAGGTACCTTAAGAATTGCTGTTCCAAATTTTTTATCCCTTATAAAAATTTATAATAAAACTGATGAAATTGATAAAATCTTAGGACCTCTTTATGGAAGGTGGTCAACGGACGAAGATAAGTTTATTTATCACAAAACGGTTTATGATCAAAAATCTCTAACTAAACTCTTGGATAGTTGTGGTTACATAGATATCCAAGAATGGGATTGGCGTAAAGTTTTTGAAAATACAGAAAATTATGACGATCACTCTCAAGCTTATTTTCCCCATATGGATAAAGCTAATGGCATTCATGTAAGTTTAAATTTAGAATGCAAAAAATAAACTTCAAAAAAATACGAATACTTTCTTCATTCATTTTTTTTCTTATAACTTTATTTACTTCCTACTCACTAGGTGAAATATTTTATAATTCAATTGACGGTACTGACTTTTATAGATACTTCAAATATATTGAATATTTCAGAGGTGATATAGATTCTCCATCTAGAGAACAAGGTGTTTTTTATTTTTGGATTATTGCATTAATGATAGAGGGTTCTCAAAATTTTTTTCTAGCCGATAAGTGGGAATATATATACAGTACAGCGATTCAACTTGGAAACTTTATTCTTTATCTAATTGGAATTATTGGATTTATATTATTAATGCGTTTTAAAAAAATTAACTGGGAAAAAATATTTTTAACCCTTTCTGTTTTGAACTTTTTACCTCCTGTATTTGGGGGAAGGTTAATAATGAAACCAGAAGTACTGGCGTTTACGCTTTTACCTTGGGTATTGTTGTCACTGTATAATTATTTTGAAAATAAAAATAAAACTTCACTTATTCTTTCAATGCCTCTTCTAGCAGTTCTTGCGACAAGCAAAGGTTCTATTGCATTAATTTCTTTTGTGGCTTTGCTAGTTATTTTCTCTCCGTATATAAATCGATTAAATTTTCAGGACTTAATATTTCCTTTTATAGTTTTTTTGGTAAGCTTCTACTTAATTTTTAGTGAAAATATTGCAATTAACAATGTATCTTTATTTAATCACGAAGAAGAATCGGGGTATTTATTTAAAGCACCTATTGCATTTATTTATCAAATTAACATAACTGATTTAACATTTAACCCTTTTCGTAATAACCATTCAAATTCATTAATTGGGATTACATTAATTGATTTATTCGGTGACTACTTTAATAGATACTGGGATAATCCAAGAAGCATTTTTATAAAAGATCGTATTAATTTATTGGATTTTTTGCCTAACCAGAGAAGAAACGTCTCAGTAATACTATCTATCCTGTTTATTTTTTTCTCGTTTAAAAAGCCTGATAAATTTACTCTAATTTATTTCTTTGGAATAGTAGTTGTTACTCTAACGTCTTTGGGGTTATTTGGTCTGCACTTTAACCCCCTTAAGGGTGATACGGTTAAGACACACTACTACTTTTTCTTAATTGCCATATCGTTTATTTTTATTTTTTCGAAATATCTAAATAATAAAAAATTTTATTTTCAAATATTTAAATCTATAATCTTGATTACTCTTTTTCTCTTTATTTTGGGATTTCCCAAAAACTATAGTCAAGAAACAAAAGATCTACTTTCTAATAAAATACCCACTACAGTTACTTGTTCTATTTCAAAATCATATTTTAAAAATTTACTTCAAGATGATATCCAATGTTTAAATAAGGAAATTGCTACTTGTGGTTTTAGTGAGTCATATAACAAGCCTATTGAGCATGAGGATGGATATTTAATATTTACAAATGATGAATTTTTTAATCCTGTGAATCTAAACGATAAAAATGGTTTTAAAGTTACTGTTAACGGATATGCAGAATGTTTACATTACGTAAATGGTGGTTATTTTTATAACAACGGATATTTTAATTTAGACAGATTACCAAAAACAAACAACGCATATATTTACATTTGTATAATTTCAATACTAGGAATTTTAAAAATTACGAATTCAAAAAAATATAAACTATCTACTTAAAGCTTTTTTAATTTCTGATTCAAGTTATTAGTACCTAAAAATGTAAATTAATTGGTCGACTTCCATTAATATGTTTCTATGAGAGCTTTTCTGACAGGAATAACAGGGCAAGATGGAGCTTATCTTTCTGAATATTTAATAAATAAAGGGTACGAAGTTCACGGAACTGTACGAAGGTCGTCATCTGTAAATACTGAAAGAATAGATCATATGATTGCAAAATACTCAAATGAAGATAAATTAAAATTGCACTATTCAGATTTGCTAGATTCTTCATCATTAACAAATTTAATAAATAAAATTCAGCCTGATGAAATATATAACTTGGGAGCCCAATCTCATGTATCTGTCTCTTTTTCTAATCCAATCCTAACAACACAAATAGGAACAATTGGATCAATCGCCCTTTTAGAAGCAGTAAAAAATGCCGATAAAAAAATAAAGTTCTATCAAGCATCTTCTTCTGAAATGTTTGGTGGTGGAAGTAGAGAAATACTTAACGAAAACTCTCATTTTGATCCAAAAAGCCCTTATGGAGCTTCTAAAGTGTTTGCACATGATTTAACAAAAATTTATAGAGAGTCTTACAATCTATTTGCAGTAAATGGAATTTTATTTAATCACGAATCACCATTACGAGGAGAAACATTCGTCACTAGAAAAATTTCAAAAGCTGTAGGTCGAATTCATGTAGGCATTCAAGAAAAGCTTACTTTGGGAAATTTAGACGCAAGCAGGGATTGGGGATATGCAAAAGACTATATTGAGGCTATGTGGATGATGATGCAATTTAGCACAGCTGAAGACTGGGTAATAGCAACAGGAATTACAAAAACGGTGAGAGATTTTGTCAAAGAAGCTTTTGATTATGTTAACTTAGACTGGGAGGACTATGTTTTGACTTCTGAGAAATACATGAGGCCAAACGAAGTTGAGTACCTACTCGGTGACGCAACTAAGGCTAAAGAAAAACTAAATTGGCAACCAAAGGTCAATTTTGAGGAACTTATAAAAATTATGGTCGAACATGATATTAATGAAGCAAAAAAAGACTTAGCCTTATTAAAAGATAACTTAATTTCACCCACTTGGGAATATCCAAAAAAAGTGTAAATTTGAAAATACTAATAATTGGTTCAGGTGGTTTTTTAGGTGGGTGGGTAAAAAATTTACTTCAAAATAGTAAGGAACACTTAATAGAAGAAATCCCTGGTAAAAATTTTGTAGATATAACAAAAGAAGATGAATTTGACAGTTTTATCAAATCTTCTAAGCCTGATATTGTAATAAATTGTGCAGCTTTTGTTGGTGGAATAGCGTATGGATATAAATATCCATCTAAAATCCTTAATTTAAATAGTAAAATGGCACTAAATCTTTACTCCGTTTTAAATAAAAATAATGTAAATCTATTGATAAATCCAATTTCTAACTGTGCGTACCCAGAACATTTAACTACATACAAAGAAGAAGAGTTTTTTAGCGGACCTCCTCATGAATCAGTTTATAACTATGCAGTCGCAAAAAGGTTATTTGTAAACTTAGGCAATAGCTACCAAAAAGAATATAAGTTCAATTCAGTAAATGTAATTTTATCAAATATGTATGGTCAAGATGATCACTTTGATATTGAAAGATCACATGCTTTAGGTGCATTAGTTAAAAAAATATGCGATGCAAAAATAAGTGGTATAAATAAAGTTGAAATATGGGGAAGCGGCAAACCAATACGTGAGTGGCTACATGTATCTGATGGGGCAAGAGCTTTAATAATGTCAACATATTTAAATAAAGGACATCACTTCTTTAATGTTGGCGTTAATAAAGGAATATCAATAAAAGACCTTGCTCTGGAAATAAAAAATGCAGCAAAGTGGGATGGAGAATTTACATATAATCTTGAGAAACCAGATGGAGTATTAGAGAAAAAAGTAGATGGTTCCAATGGAAAAAAATTTATTAAATGGGAACCAGAAGTAGATTTAAAAAGTGGGATAAAAGATACTGTAGAATGGTATTTTAAAAATAAAATATGAAGATAAAAGATATTGAACATAATGGAATTACATACGCATCTGTATACAATACCAATGAAATTAATGACGGACTAAGTTTTTTTACCGATGATAGTTCTTTTATACAAGTCGGTACTTGGAAATATGAAAAAGGAAAAATACTTGATGCTCATTATCATAATACTTTTGATAGGTCTTCTACTCAAACACAAGAAATTGTTTATGTAATAAGCGGTGAAATCATATGTAATATCTATACAAAAGATGGCGTCTTCATAAGTAGCTTTAACTTATCCTCCGGAATGTTTGCTGTACAACTTTATGGAGTTCATGAGTATGAAATTGTTGAAAACGCCAAAGTTTTAGAAGTAAAAAATGGACCATATTTTGGACCTGAAAAAGATAGAACAAGGATAAATGTCAAAAAAGATTAATCAGGTAGAGCCAAATATTGATTCTGAAGATATCCAATCAGTAAACGAATACATGTCAAGTGGTGCTTGGATAACTGAAAATAAAAAGACAGAAGAATTTGAGAATTTAATATCGAACTTTGTTGGAAGAAGTTATGGTGTGGCTGTGCCAAATGGCACTATAGCTATTTATTTATCATTAATTTCTGCTGGTTTAACTAATGGAAAAAAAGTAGCAGTACCAAATATAACTATGATTGCAACAATAAATGCAGTAATTTGGGCAGGTGCAACACCAATAATTGTTGATGTAAACGAAAGACTATGTATGTCCATAGACTCATTAAAAACAATAAATGATATAGACGGTGTTATTTATGTACCGCTAAATGGTCGTACTGAAGACGGTTTGGAGATAAAAAATTATTGTGATGAAAATAATATAAAATTAATTGAGGACTCAGCTCATGCACTTGGGTCAAAGTATGAAAATGTTTACTGTGGATCATTAGGAGATTTAAGTGTGATTTCATTTACACCACACAAAATAATTACTATGGGCCAGGGGGGAATGGTACTTACAGATAATGAAAAATTTTTCAACTATCTTATTGATACGAAAACGTTTAATAGAAGTAGAGATAAAAGTGATTGGCATGAAGGTTTTGGGCTTAATTTTAAAATTACAGATCTCCAATCTTCTCTTGGAATATCACAATTTGGAAAAATTAAAGATTTCATTAAAAAAAAGAAACATATTTTTGATACCTACAAAAAAAATATAGAACATTATGATTTTATAGACTTTCATTCTTTTGAAACACCTTGGTTTATAGATTTAATATGTGGATCTAGTGAAGAAAGAGATAAGTTAAGTTTATATCTAAAAGAAAAAAACATAATTACAAGGGATTCCTATCCAGCATTAAGTTTTCAGAAATACTTGAAAGAGATTCAAAGAGCTGATTTAACAAATTCAGAGAGCATATCAAATCAAATTTTATGGCTTCCATCTTCAACTCTTCTAAAAGACGAAGAAATTGCAACAATCTCTGAATACATAAATAAGTTTTAGTAGATATAGTTAAGTACAATAAGTCAAATTAAATATTGACCTGAAGAAAAGGAATTATTTATTTAAAATTTAATCAATTTTCTATTAGTCTTACCCTTAGAAAAAATTTATGATCTTAAAAATTCTACAAAGCAAGCACTTTCAAAGGCTTAATGTATACGTATTTGAGTCACTTCTGCCTAGGCTTGGAGCTTTTATATTTCTGCCTTTATTATTTAGATATGCATCAACATCAATTTGGGCTGAAATTGGCTTGATGATTGCAATGTCAGAAATTTTATCAAAAGTTTACTTATTTGGATTTCAAAATTCAATTTTTAGGTTTGCAAATGATTTAAGTGAACAAGAAAAACAATATATATTCAAAAAATTAATTTTTAAAATTTTTACTTTTTCAACCTTTATACTTTTATCTCTTGAAATTACAAATAGCCTTTGGTGGCCAATATTATTTGAGTTTGAATATGGACTCCCTGCTAGAACTGTAGTCATAATTTCATGTTTTACATCTTTAAATATTTACTTAATTCAATACGTTAAATCTTTGCAACTAAGTAGAAAGCTTCTTTTTGGTTCAGTAATTTATACTTTATTTAATTTCGCTTTCCAGTTTTCAACAATATTTTTTATATCAATAAATTATGGCAAAAGTAACCGAATGATTGTAACTGCGTATCTTTTTTCCATTGCATTAGCTTCAACACTAAGAGTTATTTACTATAAAAAGATTACGAAACTTAAGGTGTTTTCAAAAATTAATATTAAAGAAATAGATATTAAAAAATTCTACAATTTCTCAAGGCCTGCAGCTGGTATCGCATTTTTATCAATTATTGTTTCTCATGGATCTAAACTAGTTATACAAAATAATATATCTTTGGATATATTGGGAAAATACTTTAGCTACCTTTCATATGCTGGAATTGTTTTTGTAATATTTGCTGCGACTCAGGAATACTTCTATCCAATATTATTTAGATTGAACCTGAAAAATACTCTCACATTTAGAATTCAACTTTTTTATTTCTGGACTTTTGTGGTGATTTTTTATCTTTTAATCTTTAATAGATTTTCTTCGTTTTTGATTCCTGAAAGTTATATGTTAAGTAACTCGAATATTACTTTAATATTTTTGATTCAAGCATTAAGTATACAAAGATCAATAGCTGGAATGTATTACGAAATAAATAAAAAAATAACTACAAAACTTAATGTTCTTATTTGTACATCTGTAGTATTTTTAATAGTTCTTTTAAACATAAGTGATTTAGAAAGTTATTTAAATTTGTTTTTAATGTTATATTTCATTATTGGAAATGCTTTTTTAATTTTATCAAGAGAGTTTCGATTTTTATTACATTTCAATTTTTTGCAGGCTTTGACATACATTGTTATTCAAAATATAAATCTTTTAAATTTAGATATAATTTTTATACCCATCTTTATTTTTGCTTTATATTTCTGGTCAAAAAGTATTTTTAGTGAACTTGAGAAATTAAGAGGGCTTTCCTAAATTGAATTCTGAATAAGGGCCATACTTTTTTAATGAAAAGTAAAATATAAGTACATATCTTGTTTTCTCAGCGTGTTTAGGGTTGCCTCTGTGAAATAAAGTTTGAGTTGACATGATTAAATCTCCTTTTTTTCCACAAAAAGCTGTCTCATCTATATTTGGAACAAATTTGTCCATATTTGAAGTAGGTAAATTATTTTTTAAATTATAAATAACGTTTTTAATTCTCAAATATCTAGCTTTTGTATGCGTTCCTTTTATAACTGTAAAAGGTCCATTTATTACATCATCTACATCAGTTAAGTATATAAAAGCCTTGAAGGATGGTGGTGGATTATTGTCTGTGTGAAAGGATCTCTTGGTAAAAGTGTCTGGTTCGTCATACTGTAAACAACAATTCCTCAAAACAAGTTCATATCCAAGCTCCTTTTCAAAGGTGTCTAAAAGTACATTTGAATTAATAAATTGTTCTAGCTCTTTACTGTTTTTTTCGAAGCTAAAAATTGCTTTAACTTTTGTATCTATTTTTCCTTGTGATTCTTTTTCTCTTTCATTAATCCAAGAATCTGAGCTTAAGAGACTGCTGTCTTCAAAGATTTTGTCTGCTAAATTTTTTAAATCATCACAAATCTCTTTATCTAAAAAGCTTTCAAGAGTTTTGACACCATCTTTTTTAAAATCTCCACTGGGAACTTTTGTCCAAAATAAAACATCCATTATTTCTCTTAAACAAAATCCAAGTACTCTTTTTAAATTTTTCATCAATAACATTAACTTTACTGTCTAGTAAATAAAAATCTACTATATATCTCTTTTGAACACGTATTCTGCACAGCCTGAACCGAATACTCCAATGCTTGGTGTTGTTCCATAAGATTTTATTAATTTAAAATCAAATCTTGCCATAAACTCTTCCAATTCTTCTTTAGTAGCACTTTCATATGGATAGCCTCCCAGCCAATCTAAAGAATCATTAAACCACACCATCCCTCTTCCTTGTTTGTATATAGAACCATTAACTACTTTCCTTAAGAAATGAAGTGGAAACCAAATAAAACTCATAATTAATCTAGTTAATACATTTCCATAAGTGTATGTTTTTTTGATTTTGGTCCAAATATTGCAGAATCTATTTTTTACGTATATTGAAATTACAAACAACCCATCGTTATCAACAAGATTCAAAGAGTTTTCGATAGCCTTCCACATGTTTCCCGTATGATGCAATACGCCCCAAGAATAAACAACATCAAATTTTTCATTGATTTTAGAATTTAAAATATCATCTTGAAAAACCTCTATATCAATTTCACTATTGGTAACCATTTTATTTATTAAGGCTTTTGATGCTAGAACCGAATCATCATCATAATCGGTAGCTACAAGTTTTTTTGCTCCTAAATTAATTGCTGAAAGAGAATGTAAGCCAGAGCCAGAGCCAATATCAATAAAAGATTTGTTTTTTAAATCTCCAGTAAGTCTATTAAGATCTTTTTGAGCTTCTTCTATTAAACTTTTATCAATTTTTTTACTAAAATTAATCCAATTCTTACCGAAAGCAAAATGTTTATCTCTTTCCACGAATATATACTAATCATATTTTGAAATAAATTAGTGCACTAAAGAGCTGAGAATCAATACTTCGATTGATGTAAAATTATTTTTCTTTTTAGGTAACCTAAAAATTGAATATGAATTCAAGTTTGCTTCATTAATTAAATTAATTAATTGACTTTCAAATTCTCTCACTTTGTTTGACATTAGCTCAAGCTCCGCAATCAAAATACCAAATTTGTTTTCTTCTCTACACAAATCAATCACTATAGGTAAAGCAGCTCCTTCAATATCCATTTTTATTAAATCGAAATTTGCTATATTTAAATTTTTTGATAAATCTTCAAAGGACCAACATTCACTTTCAAATGTATTCCAGAATCTTTTTGGTTCATACAATGTAAAATCACTATAAGGTTTGATTTGATAGAATTTTAAAATTCCTGAAGTTTTATTTAAACCAATTTCAAAATAGTCAACAAATAATGGGTTGATTTCTTCAATTAGTTGTTTTGATCTTGGGGTTGGGTCAAAACAATTTGCTCGTGTACCATATTTCAAATACACTTCCTTCTCAAAATTTAAGTCTGACCCAATTCCAAAAGAAGCAAAACTTGAATTTTTATTTAAAGAGTTGTTCTTTGGTAAATAGTAGTTTGCAATCTTTTCAAACTCGTTATCAATTAGAGGAATTTTTTTTCCAAGTTGCTTTATTATTCTTCTGTTTTTAGATACTAAATTCATAATTAATCTAAAAATTAGGGTATTAAATAACTTATAAGATACTGCAACTATATATCTAGTTAATTTATCTTTTAGCTGTTTATTTTTAATAGCTGAATAAAGTTTTTTAATCATTATATATAAGTTTGTTAATCAGATTACTAGACTGTAAAGTTTCTGAAGATATTGTTTCATGAACAACACTTTTATCAAGAACGAGTTTATCTGAAAGGAATAGATTAACCTTATTTTTAAATTCATCAATATTGTTTAGGATTAAATTATTATTCGGAAAATTGACTCTTGAACTTTCTGGTCTAAAAAAATATGAATGTCTACCTGATAATATGTACTCATATACTAGAGAAGACCTTCTGCTTATGAAAAAAAAGTCTGAATTTTTTAAAATATCATCTTTATTATTTATTAAAATTTTACTTGGGAATTGGTTAAATATGTTTGCATTATCATCTCTTGGGTGAACTAATATATAAAATGCTAAATCTGGATAATTTTCTTTGATTACATTATAAAGTTTGAATAAGATTTCTTTATCTTTTGTTTCACCATAATTATCTGAATGAAATTTGTATGCACCAGTTCCGTATATCAAAACTTTATTATCAAGATTTAAATTAACATCGTGAAAAAGTTTTTTGTATCTTGGAACACCAACCTCATAAATTTTTTCAAAAGGAAGTCCGTTTTCTATCCAAATTAATGAGGAGGATTTGCCAGTTGTAACAACATAATCTAACTCTTGAAACTTTGTTTTAAATGGACCAAATCTAAAATAATCTATACCAAATATATTTGAAAAAATAAAAATTACTAGGTTGTTAATCTTCTCAAAAAGTAATTGTTTTTTTTCAATATCAAATGGTTGCAGACCTCCTTCAATAAGTATGGTTTTTTTACCTTGCTTTTTCATCTGGTATGCTATCTCATGCTCTACAAATCCACCAGGTGAGAAAACAAATACTGAGTGATTTGAAACAAGTTTATTTATTAATCGTTTGTTTCTAAAAAGAAAATATTTTCTTAGAATCAGATTTGGCCTTGTTGAGGAAAATTTATTTAACCCCCTTGGTAGATTAAAGTTTATAACATTAAGTTTTAATCTGTTTATATCATCTATTTTATATTTGCAATAAGTGAATATATTCTTTTGATTAATAAAAGTGTTTTGAATTTCACTTTTATTATGCTGATTTTTAAAGTTTATTAATTCATAAATATTTTCTAAACATGTTTCTTGAGATGATGTAAAAAGAACTTTCATTGCTTACTAAAATATCATAATATAGATTGATTACATATAAGAGGTAATTTTGTTTTGGAAAAATCAAGATGAAGTTTATATTATTGCTGAAGCTGGTGACCAACATTTTGGGTCGTTAGATACAGCTTTTAAACTAGTAGATGGCGCAAAAAATGCAGGTGCTAATTGTATTAAATTTCAACACCACTTACCAGATGAAGAAATGTTGCCCGACGTACCAATGTCATCTAACTTTGATCAACCTTTATATGAATTTTTAAAAGAAAATGCATTAAATATTAGTCAACATAAAAAAGTAAAAGATTACTGCGAAAAATTAAACATTGATTATTTATGTACACCATTCAGCCTTAAAGCTGCCCATGAACTCCTCACTATTGATGTTAAGTTTTTCAAAATTGGTTCAGGAGAAATGACAGATACACCAACCGTTTCTGCTGTTGCAGATATGGGTTTACCTATGATAGTGTCTACAGGAATGTCAACATTTGAAGAAATTGATAGAACTTATCAATTGTTAATCAAAAAAAATATTCCCATTGCACTAATGAATTGTACAAGTGAATACCCTCCAATTTATGAGGACATAAATCTGAAAGTTATTCCCTTAATGCAAAAACGCTATCCTCAAGCAACAATAGGGCATTCGGATCACACAAGTGATTTAGTTACTTCTTACGGTGCCGTAGCAATCGGTGCAAAGATTTTAGAAAAACATATTATCCTTGATAAAAGTATTAAAGCCCCAGATCAAAAAGTCTCATTAGATCTTGATGAGTTAAGGAAACTAGTAGAAAATGTAAGGAATTTAGAAAAAGCACTAGGAGATAAAAAAAAGGTTAATACTAAAGAAAATCCTATACGGGAATGGGCTTTTAGAAGTATTGTATCTCTGAGAGATATTGAACCAGGTGAAATTATTGTTCAAGATATGATTTGGTCAAAGAGACCTGGTACAGGAATTCCTTCTTTTAGGATGGAAGAGTTGTTTGGAAGAAGTGTTAAAAACAGAATTAAAAAAAATACTTTGATTAAGTGGGAAGATTTAGACTAGATGAAATTACTATTTGTAACTGGTTCTAGAGGAGAGTGGGGCTATATTCGTCCGATATTAAAAATATGCAAAGAAACCCAAATTGATTATGAAATTTTGGCAACAAATATGCATTTATTACCACAACATGGAAATACCGTAGATGAAATTATTTCAGATGGTTATGAGGTTAATTATAAAATACATTCAACTTATGATGGAGCTAATCACTTTACTATGACTAAATCAATGGGTTCTTTTATACAATCATTAGTTGATATTATTGAAATATCAAATCCTGATTGGATAATCCTTGCAGGCGATAGGTATGAAACCGTAGCAGCAAGCTTAGCTGGTTCATATACATATACACCTACTGCACATATTCAAGCTGGGGAGCTTTCAGGAAACATTGATGGTATAGGTAGGCATGTGATTGGAAAACTAGTTCATCTTCATTTCGCATCTAACGATGATGCCAAGAATAGACTTCTAAAATTGGGAGAGGAAGAGTTTAGAATTCATAATGTTGGCGCTCCACAGTTAGACGAAATTTATCAAAACAAAGTAAGTAGTAAAGAAGTTGTTAATAAAAAATATAATATTGACCTCAGTAAAGACTTTTTCTTAGTTTTAATGCATCCCGTAACAGAGGAATTTAATGACACTATAAATCAAATTGATACACTTTATAAATCATTACTCAAATTCAACAAGGACATGGTTTGGATACTGCCCAATAATGATGCAGGTGGTTACCAAATTAGTAATTATTTGAAAAACAACAGAAAAAATAATTTAAAATTATTTAAAAATGTACCAAGAGAAGATTATTTATGTTTTTTAAAAGAAAGTAATTGTTTAATTGGTAATTCAAGTTCAGGAATCTTAGAAGCTCCTTCTTTTAAGATTCCAGTAGTAAATATTGGAAGCAGACAAGAAGGTAGAGTGAGATCAAAAAATGTAATTGATGTAGAATATTTTACCCAAGAAGATATTGTAAATGCAATTAATGAAGCTTCTTCAAAGAATTTTGCAAAAAAACTAAACGATACGAAGAATCCATATGGTAATGGGGAAAGTTCAAAAAAAATTATAGATATACTTATAGATTTAAAAGGTCATAAAAATTTGTTGAAAAAAAGGATCACATATTGATGGAATTAAATATATATACTATTTTACAAGGAAGTACCTTAAAAGATGCCGTTGCAAAAATTAAATTAAACAAAGTACGTACAATAATTGTATTGAATGAAGACAAAGTAATTGGAGTAATAAGCGAAGGTGATATTCTTAAAGCTTTTATGAATGGAGCGCATACAAGTAACTTGTTAGACAAATTTATAAATATAGAATTTAATTATCTAAATGAAAGAAAACTACAGGAAGCTTCAAAAATAATTATTAAAGAAAACATTAATCTCTTGCCTATTATTAATCAAAATATGGAATTAATTGATGTAATTACTATTTACGATATTTTTGAAGAATTTTTAGATATTGAATAAACTTACTTCTCCTATAATTTTTATTCCTGCTCGCGGTGGTTCAAAAAGAATAAAAAATAAAAATATGAAAAAGCTAGATAGGTTTCCTCTATTGTATTTCCCACTAAAGATTGCATCTCAACTTGATGGTAAAACAATTGTATCAACAGACAGTTCTGAAATAGCATCTTACGCTAAATCTAAAAATGCCATTATTCATAATCGGCCAAAAAAAATATCAAAAGACAGTTCTACTATTGAGGAAGCTGTTCAGCATTTTTTAAACGAAAAAAAAATAGAATTTTATGATAAACAAGTTTTAATAATTTTATCAGCATGTTCTCCTTTCTTGAAAGTAGAAACAATTCAAAAAGCTTTAAAAAAATTCAAAAAATCAACTACAGATTGTTTAATCTCTACACATGAGAGCTATGAAGATTACTGGGTGTCGTATGGAAGTAAAATTAAACGCATTAGAGAAAATGAGCCAAGAAGGCAGCAAGACAGACGGCCATTTCTTGTTGAAAATAGTAGCTTCTATATTACGACAGTTGATCATTTAAAATCAACAAATTTATTAATTGACGGAAGAATAGAAAACTATAACATTTCAAAAATTGAAGGGTTCGATATAAATAATGAGTCAGATTTGCAATTAGCTCGATTGATTAAAAAAAATTTAACCAAATTTGAATAGAGTTTAAAATTTTGATAAAAAATATATAGTAAAAAAAATAAAATTAAAAACTGACTTTTATACCTATAATTTGTAAATATGAAAAAAAATATTTTGATTGGTATTCCCACATACAATGAAGAAAAAGCCATATCAAATATAGTCAATGATTTATACGTTTTTTTAGAAAAACATGATAAAAACTTTGTTTTTGATGTGGTTTTTTTTGATGATGGCTCTACAGATAAGACGGTAGAAATTTTAAAAAATATCTCTAATTTTAAAATAATTGAAGGTAAAGGAAACAAAGGTTTGGGATTTGGAATTAAAAGTCTTCTAAATTATGCAAAAGATAATAACTACGATGGTTTTGTAAAGCTTGATGGTGATAATCAAATGCTTGTGACTGATATAAGACTTTTTATAAATGAATATAATAATTCAAAAAGTGATGTAATTTATGGAAATAGATTCTTTAAAGAATCTGATTACAAAATGTCAATTTCAAGAAAAATGGGTAGCAAATTTTTTAAATTTGTTTTCTATATTATTGGTATAAAAGTCAAGGATCCAACAAATGGATTTATTTTTCTTAGCAAGAACTATATAAACGACTTTTTTATTTTTGGTAATTTTAATGCAGCACAACAAATTTTACTTGATTGTAAGTTAAGAAAACTAAAATTTAGCCAAATAAATATTACTTTAGAAGCAAGAACATCTGGAAAATCATTTATAGGTATCAAATATCCTATATATGTATTAACTAATATGATTGGCCTGTTAGTTTTTCGTAAACATAATTCTTTGTTGATGGTTCCAGGAATATTTCTTTTGTTAATTGGTTTGTTTCTCTTTATTTATAACATATACATCTGGCTGTTTGGCAGTGCGAATACCATACTTTCTGATCCTGTATTAATAATTTTTTTAGTGGTTGGCTTTTTTATGTTTGTTACTGGCCTCTTAATCCAATTAATTAAAAAAGATAATTAAAACAAACTTCTTTTTAAAAGTAAAAATCTCAGTATCAAAGCAACAAAAACTGAAAAGGATGATGCTAACAATGCTCCTAATATATCGTATCGTGGTATTAAATAAAAATTACACACAACATTTATTATTAACGATAGTACAGAAACAACAGAATTTAAACCAGGAAGGTTAATGTGCGGAAGCACTTCTTTTAAAAAGATATTGGAACTTAATAATGCCGTAATTGTTGAAAAAATAAATAAATATAGTTTTGTATTATTTTGTATTTCTAAATTAGTAAATAGTTTTAATACATCTAAACCTATAAAGGCTCCAATTAATCCTAATGTAAATAAAATTAACGCGACCTTAATTAGTGTATTTCTTGTTTTAATAATTTCGGACTTAGAAAAATAGTTATCTTTTTCTATAATGTAAGAACTTCTGGTTACAAATGTTGTTCTTGCTAACTCTCTAAGAACTTCTAAACCTAATGAAATTATTGAATATAAGCCAACAATAGTTGGGCCTTTAAAGAACCCTATCATCAAAACATCAATTCTATAAATAGCCTCATCCGATAGGGACGTTGGTATATGTTTATAGCCGAATTTTGCTTGAGTAATAAATGTAGATTTATTAAAATAGTAAATTTTAAAAAATGTTAGTTTATATTTAAAAATCCAAAAAATTACATAAGAGATCTCACCTAATAATATTCCATTTACAACTAAGTTAAAAATTTCATCTGATTGAAATAAAATATATATCAAAACAGTAGTTCCTCTGATTAATGAAGAAAGCATAAAATTTTTATCATGATTTAAGCCAATATAAATAGCATTTATGTTTTTGTTAAACGAAGTAATAAAAGAAATTACTAATAACTTTAAAAATAATTCATTTCCTGTACCAAACAAAGAAAAATTTAACTCTTCTGTAATAAGTATTAAAAAATAAATTAATCCTGAAATAAATAAATTAATAAAAACAGCATTGGAGAATTCATAACTTATCTTATTTAAATTATTTTGAGAGTTTGCACTAATCCTTATAATCCATGGTGAAGTTCCAAAATTTATTAACAAAGAAGTAATTAGAATAATTGCTAAAATCGTTGACAAAACTCCTAATCCATAATATTGATACTGAATTGCAATAATGCAGAAGATTATAAAGCCATAAACTGAGGGGGCTGCTAGTCCTATAAGGTAATTGTTAATCTTCATTGTTTATTTCTTTTAAGAATTCATAAATAATAATAGGTAAAAGATAATACAAAATTCTATTAAAAGATGATGTAAATCCAAAACGCCAACCATCGCCTGACTGATCGTTGACATAAGGTAGCACTTGAAAAGTTAAAATAATTATTGTTGTTAAACTTGTAATATTTCTTTTAATTAATGGCATTCCTATTATTGCAAACAACATTAAGGTGCCGATAATACCCCATCCTCCAAGTCCTAGAAGATTCTTATAAAATATTTCCCAAAAAGTAAATCCATATAAGTGAATCAAAACAAGGTGGGCTGCTGTTAGGACTAAAAATATAAATAACTTACTATAAAAGATTCTTATGTTAACAAAATTGTAAAAAATTAAAAAAAGAATCATGATCAAAGATATTAATAAAAACTGAAGTGTCTCAGATTTTTGCAGAGGTATTTCTAAAAAATATAAATTAAGAAACCAAAAAATTGGTAATAA
>CETQ01015392.1_pt1 | contig 17103 bp, 27 predicted proteins | sample 531261 | NCBI WGS metagenome assembly CETQ01 (sample SAMEA2622376, study PRJEB7988) | marine metagenome | biome: marine biome (ENVO:00000447); feature: surface water layer (ENVO:00002042); material: "saline water (ENVO:00002010), including plankton (ENVO:xxxxxxxx)" | depth 5 m
AAAATGTCAAATACTATTTAAGTAAAAGAAAGCCAACTAAAGTGCCAACGCTTACTGCTAGTGGCTTTGCTATTTATCATGATAGTGATAAAAGCATCTTCTAAAAAAAATAATTCCTTTGGAAAGCCCCTCGATTTTTGAGGGGCTTTTTTTTTGCACCCCCTCCCCCCCATAAATCGCGACGCGTTTTTTTTTCTATATATAAATAACAATCGATATGTATAATTACAAAAAAATGAAAAAGGGACCCCTATCAAATCCATGAAATTACAAGTAATACCTATATCTTTAAGGGAAGCAAACGAATTTGTTATTAACTTTCATAGACACTCTAAAAAGACTAGGGGTCACAAATATTCAATTGGGGCTTCAGATGGAGAAAATTTAGTAGGAGTTGCTATAGTAGGCAGACCAGTAGCCAGAAAATTAGATGATGGATTTACTGCTGAAGTATTAAGAGTATGTGTAAAAGATGATTCTCCTAAAAATACTTGTTCTTTTTTGTACGGTAGAAGCTGGCGCATTTGGCAACAAATGGGTGGTAAAAGAATGATTACTTATACTTTGCAAAAAGAATCTGGATCTTCTTTACGAGCAGTTGATTGGAAGATTGTAGGTGAAACTAAAGTTTGGAAAGAAGGAACTGGTTGGGCAACTAGACCAGGTAGAGAGTGGCAACCTATATACGGACAACAAAAGTTTAGATGGGAAGTACTTAAATGAAATTAGATCACTTAAATGACGAGACGATAAAAGAAATCTTAATGATTCAAGATCGTCTGAAAGTTATAGATGCTAAATCAGAATCAAGAGACTCCTTTTTGGGCTACATAAAACACGTCTGGCCTGAGTTTATCGAAGGGGAACACCACCGATTATTCGCGCAAAAGCTAGAAGATGTTGCGAAAGGCAAAATTAAAAGATTAATTGTCAATATGCCACCCAGACATACCAAGTCTGAGTTCGCTTCAGTCTACTTTCCTTCTTGGTTTATGGGACTCAAACCAAATACCAAGATCATGCAGACCACGCACACTGCTGAATTATCTGTGAGATTTGGTAGAAAGGTTAGGAACCTTATGGATCAGAACGAATATAAACAACTATTTGATGATTTCGGTTTATCTGCTGATTCCAAATCAGCTGGGCGATGGGAAACCAATAAAGGTGGCGAATACTTTGCGGCAGGTGTGGGTGGAGCTATTACTGGGCGTGGTGCCGACCTTTTGATTATTGATGACCCACATTCTGAACAAGATGCCATGTCTCCTTCAGCATTGGAAAGCGCTTGGGAGTGGTATTCTTCTGGACCGCGACAAAGATTACAGCCGGGAGGCTCAATCGTAATCGTAATGACGCGTTGGAGTACCATCGATCTTACCGCTAAATTGATTAAACGTATGTCTGAAGATAGTGCTGACCAATGGGAAGTACTAGAGTTGCCAGCGATTATGGATTCTGGCAAACCACTTTGGCCTGAATATTGGAAGATCGAAGAATTGGAAGCTGTCAAAGCTTCTATTCCAGTAGCCAAGTGGAATGCTCAATACATGCAGAATCCAACCAGTGAAGAGGGCGCAATCGTTAGACGAGAGTGGTGGAATATCTGGGAAGATGAAGAACCACCACCCGTTGATTATATTATTCAATCTTACGATACTGCTTTTTCAAAAAAAGAATCGGCTGACTATTCAGCGATTACTACTTGGGGTGTGTTTCGTCCGAGTGATGATGCCCCGGATTCAATAATTCTTTTAGATTCTAAAAAAGGTCGTTGGGATTTTCCAGAACTCAAAGGAATTGCCTACGACGAATACCAAATCTGGAGTCCCGACATGGTCTTGATTGAGGCTCAATCGAGCGGGACTCCTTTGACTCAAGAACTGAGAATGATGGGCATACCTGTAATTAACTTCCGACCCTCAAGAGGTAACGATAAAGTTACTAGAATGCACTCGGTCGCACCGATGTTTGAATCAGGTATGGTTTGGGCGCCAGACATGAGCTTTGCCGAAGAACTTATCGAAGAATGTGCCGCCTTTCCATTTAGTGAACACGATGACTTGGTGGATTCCATGACTCAAGCCTTGATGAGATTTAGACAAGGTAATTTCATATCGCTTGATTCAGATGAAGTTATGGAAGATAATGACTTCACGAATCGAATTTATTACTAGAGGAGTAAAGATTATGCCAAGAAAAAGAGTAGGACCTGTAATTTCTGGAACGCCTTCAAAAGGATCAGTAGGTTCTTATAAAGGTCCGGGTAAAAAAACAAATACTAGGAAAACAACTCCTAAAAAAACAACTCCCAAAAAAACGCCAGTTAAAAAAACAGTAGCTAAGAAAACAACTCCTAGAAAATTACCTGGAAGACTAGGTAAGATAGCGGCTCTTGGCACAGCCCTAGGCGCTGGAACTCTAGCTTTAATGCGTAGAAAAGATCCTACTTTCGGTGAAACTTTTAAAAAAGCTAGAAAAGAAAAAGGACCTAACTCAACTTTTACCTACAAAGGTAAAAAATACAGCACAGTTACTCAAGACCAAGTTAAAAAAGCTGGCTATAAAACTTTGAGAGAATATCTAAATGCTGGTGGTAAAAAGAAAAAAACTGGTTTTAAAACTAAAAGAAGAAAAACTGGCGGGCCGCCTTTAAGACGTAGGAGATAATTGTGGCAGCTAAAAAGATAATAAAAGTAGTCAAAAAAATTTTAAGAGATGATTACAAACCAAAGTTAAAAAACGAAAAGGAAGTCTATAGTAGAGTCAAACAAGATTATTCTGATGTAATTAAAAATTACGAAAAAACTCAAAAGAAAATACAAAGAAACAGAAAAGTAGCAGGCACTGTCGGCGGAGCAACAGCTGCAACTGTAGTAGCGAGCAACGTCAAAGATAAAAAATAATTTCTTATGCCAAAGAAGATTGAGGATCTCTCTTACGAAGAGACCGTGGAGAAGATTACCAATATCACAAGTTACTTAGAGAGAGATGATCTCAGTATTGATGAATCTATCGAAGCATTTTCCTACGGAGTAAAACTTAGCAACCATGCTAAAAAATTGTTAAACTCTGCTGAAGATAAAATTAAAAAAGTCTTAGACAAGGAGCACGTAGATGACTCAAAAAAACTCAAAAGTAAAAATATATTTGACTGAGTTTAGAGTGCAGGGTGAGAACACAATTTACGAAGGACCTAATATATTTGCTAGTAGCTCGGAAATAGCAGAAAATATAGCGGAACAGATGGGAGTTACTGTAGTTGGGGAATTACAAGATATAATTTCTCTTTACGATGACTTGTACGAAATATTTGATAAAGATGAAAGAGTATTACACTAATGGCAGATATAGATAAAGCGATAGGTTCTGACGATCTAATAGATTTAGAAGTAGAGAATCAAGACAAAACAATTAACGTCGAAGTACCAGAAGACATCGAGATAGATTTATCTGTCTTCGAGCGTGGGGAAGATGGAACCCTAACCTTTGGTTCGGTGTTAACGCCAGATTTATCAGAACAATTCAATGACAACTTAGCTGAATACTTAGAGCAAGATGAGCTCGATGTTATTTACAGTGATTTAGTTGACGCCGTAGAAGCCGACAAATCCTCGCGACAAGGTTGGGAAGATACTTACAAGGAAGGTTTAGAAACTTTGGGAATGAATTATGAAGAAAGGTCACAACCTTTCGAGGGTGCCTCTGGCGTTATGCACCCACTATTAGCAGAATCGGTAACTCAGTTTCAAGCACAAGCTTACAAAGAAATACTGCCATCAAATGGCCCAGTAAGAACTCAAGTAGTTGGTGCAAAAAATCCAGACAGTGAAGCACAAGCTGGTCGTGTTAGTGAGTTCATGAATTATCAATTGATGAATGTCATGGAAGAGTACGATACTGAAACAGATCAAATGTTATTTTATTTACCATTATCTGGTTCAGCATTTAGAAAAGTTTACTACGATCAAAATTTAGGCCGTGCTGTTTCTAGATTTATTCCAGCAGAAGATTTAGTTGTGCCTTATGCCACAACTGATATTTATAGTGCTGGCAGAATTACGCATATCGTTGATATGTCTATGAACGATATTAAAAAATTACAACAAGCTGGATTTTACCGAGATGTCGATATATCTGAATCAATGATAGTCGATACCGATACAGATTCTATTCAAGAAGAAATAGATGAATTGCAAGGTGTCGAACCTAGCTATGGCGAAAGCGATCAATGTGAACTTTATGAAGTACATACTGACTTAGATATTCCAGGGTATGAAGATGTAGATGCTGAAGGTGAACCTACAGGAATTAAATTACCTTATGTGATTACGCTTTCAACTACTACTAACGAAGTATTATCGATTAGAAGAAACTACAGACAAAACGACCCATTGAAAAAACGCATAAATTATTTTGTGCATTATAAGTTTTTACCGGGTTTAGGTTTCTACGGATTTGGGTTAACTCACATGATTGGTGGGTTATCAAAAGCGTCAACATCTATTCTAAGACAATTGATAGATGCTGGTACATTGTCTAACTTACCAGCTGGTTTTAAAGCAAGAGGTATTCGTATCAGAAACGATGACCAACCGCTACAGCCGGGTGAGTTCAGAGACATGGATGCCCCTGGCGGGAGCTTACGAGATGCTTTTGTCCCACTGCCATTTAAAGAGCCATCTGGCACTTTGCTTAATCTATTAGGTACCTTAGTAGATAGTGGCAGAAAATTTGCAGCTTTAGCTGAAATGCAAATTGGCGATGCTAACCAAAACATGCCAGTTGGTACTACCGTAGCTTTACTAGAGCGTGGTACCAAAGTCATGTCAGCAATCCATAAAAGATTGCATTCTTCACAAAGATTTGAATTTATTTTATTAGCCAAAGTATTCGCTGATTACTTACCACCAGAATATCCTTACATGAGTTCTGCTGGTGACGGCATGATTAAACAAATGGACTTTGATGAACGCGTAGATGTACTACCAGTTTCAGATCCAAACATTTTCTCTATGAGTCAGCGTGTTATGTTGGCTAATGAAATATTACAAGTCGTAAATTCAAACCCAGAGATTCATGGCATACAAGGTATGTATGAGGCGTATCGTAGAATGTATTCTGCTATGGGTGTGCAAAACATAGAACAGTTATTGCCACCACCACCACAACCAATGCCAACTGACCCAGCAAGTGAAAACGCTTTGTTGATTAAAGGGCAACCTTGTCAAGCTTTCCCTGGGCAAGATCATGATGCACACATCAACGTGCATATCTCATTAGTACAAACAAGTTCAGCAATGATTGAACCTATTATCATGACTAACATTCAAGCACATGTTTATCAACACGTAGCTTTACGTGCTGCAGAAATTGTGGACATGCAAAATATGCAAGACCCAGAGTTCATGCAAATACAACAAATGCTTATGTCAATGCCGCCAGAAATGGCTATGCAACAACAACAAAAAATAGATGAAGCGATTGCAAAAGATGTAGCACAAATTCAAGCTGGATTGATGTCACAAATCAATATGGCATTTGTCCCGCCAGCCCCACCAGCAGACCCATTGGTAGCTTTACGTGATAAAGAATTAGATATTAAGGCTCAAGACGTAGAACGTAAGAGTCAAGAGTTTGCAGCTAGACAACAATTTGATGCTATGCAAGCCATGAAACAACTAGAATTAGCTAGAGAAAAATTAAATGTTGCTCAAACGATTGCCGAGATGAAAGACGATTTAGGTCGTGATAGATTAGATTCTAGTAATAAAATTAAAAAAGCAGAATTGCTGATAAAGAATAGAGGAAATTAATGAATGTGATAAGATTAAAAACGCTAGGGCCTAGTTTTCAATCTTCTCCCCTCGGCCCTAGCACTTTAACGAGCTATGGCAATCACTAGATCACAACTTAAAAAAACTACTAGAAAAAGTTCAAAGGGCAAAATGCCCTCAAAAAATAAAAAGAATTTTAGACCTACTAAAAAAGGTGCAGGTATGACTGCAGCTGGAGTCAGAAAATATAGGAAGCTGAACCCCGGCTCTAAATTAAAAACTGCCGTAACTGGCAAGGTGAAGAAAGGTAGTAAAGCGGCTAAGAGACGTAAATCATTTTGTGCTAGATCAGCTGGACAAATGAAAAAGTTTCCTAAAGCAGCTAAGAATCCTAATTCAAGATTAAGACAAGCAAGACGAAGGTGGAAGTGTTAAATGGCTACAAATACTAGAAATAAAAAAACTGTAAAAAAAGTTGTTAAAGGTTTAAGAAAAGCTAGCAAGTTACATGCTAGTCAAGCTAAATCTTTGAGTGCTTTAAAATTAAAAAAAGGTGGTAAAGCTACTAAAGCTAAAAAGAAAGGTGGTGCTAAACCAACCAATCCAGCTTTATACGCTAGAGTAAAAGCAGAGGCTAAACGTAAATTTAAAGTTTATCCTTCAGCTTATGCTAACGCTTGGTTAGTTAGAACTTATAAAAAACGTGGTGGCGGTTACAGAAGTTAGTAACTAACATGAGAAGTCTTTCTTTTTTGCTTCCTGAAGTATTGCCAGAACAGATTATTGAAGATATAAAAACTATGGCATTAAAATTTCCAGAGGAGATTGGAGTCGTAGGTGGAAAAATAGGTGAAAGTACTAAACAAGAAAAAGATATTAGAAGATCTCAAATTCGTTGGATAGACCCACGTACAGAAGATACAGCTAAATTAACCAATCTTTGCACAAATTTATTTGTTGATATTAATAGAGAACATTTTGGGTTAGATATTGAAAGAATATTTAATATTCAATATACAGAATACTTAGCAGCTAACAGAGGTTTTTATCATAAACATATAGATAGTCTTGTAGGCAGAGGAGAAATGTATGATAGAAAACTTAGTATGACTATACAGTTATCTGATTCAGATGAATATGAAGGAGGTGATTTTGAATTCGATAATGATATTTTACCAGACTCTTTTGATAAAAATATTATAAGAGAAAAAGGCAGAGTTTTAATTTTTCCTTCTTTTTTACCACATAAGGTAAATCCTGTTACTAAAGGAATTAGGAAAAGTTTAGTTACTTGGATTGAAGGGCCAGCTTGGAGATAATGTTGCAGGAAAAACTCAACAAGTTAAAATATTTACACAAGGAAAAAACAATAAGGAAAAAACATGGCAAAGCCTAGTGGCGGATTAACAGAATGGTTTGGTAAAGGACCTAAAGGAGATTGGGTTGATATTGGCGCACCGAAGAAAAAAGGTAAGTTTCAAAAGTGTGGTCGAGCTAAAGTAAAAGGTTCTAAAAGAAAATATCCTAAATGCGTACCACGAGCAAAAGCTAAAAGCATGACAGCCGCACAAAGAAGTAGCGCAGTTAAAAGAAAACGTGCAGCTGGTAATCCGGGCGGTAAACCTACCAACGTAAAAACTTTTGCTAAAGACGGCAAACTAATACGAAAACACCACAAAGGTTGTGGTAAAGTGATGTCAAACAGAAGGAAGAAAACTAGATACTCATAAAAATTAATGGCAGAAGATCTCAATTTAGCCGAATGGCTATTAAAAAAAATTAGACAAAGACAAGAAGATATACTTGAAACATTGGGTGCAGGTAATATAAAATCCGTTGAAGATTACAGATTTCACATTGGTGAGTTAACAGCACTTCGCACCATGGAATCTGAAATAAGGGAAGTGCTGCAAGAAGAGGATTAACGATGACCGAACTAGCAGTTCCAAACCACATCGCAGAAGAAAGAAAAAAGGAAAGAGAAGAAGCAGCAAGATCAGATGTAGATAAAGCTTATGTCAAAACTGAAGACAGAGTTTTAGATCCTACATTGCTAGATAAATCATTACTTGAAAGAATGCCTAATCCCACTGGCTGGCGTATATTGGTTTTACCTTACAAAGGTAAAGGCGTAACCGAAGGTGGCATACACTTAACCACATCTACTTTAGATCGAGAATCTTTAGCTACAGTAGTTGCCTATGTTTTAAAAGTAGGTCCTACCGCTTATAAAGATAAAGATAAATTTGAAAGTCAGACTTGGTGCAGAGAAAAAGATTGGGTATTGATTGGCAGATATGCGGGAGCTCGCTTTCGTTTGGAAGACAATCACGAGGTAAGAATTATTAATGATGACGAGGTAATCGGCACCATTAATGATCCCGATGATATTAAAACTTTATAGGTGATTTATGGCTGAACAAGAATATGCTTTACCAGATATTTCAGAAGAGCAAGTAGAGAAAGCTGCTTTACCAGTTGGTAAAAGAGCTGATCAAGAAGCTTCTGATGAAACTAAGTACATCGATCTTGAAGAAAACAAAGATGAACTTAAATCTATTGAAGAAGACACTATTCAAGAAAACTTTGAAACCAGTGACAAGGTAGTAGAAGAAAACAAAGACAAAGGCGAAGTTGAAAAGAAAGCTGCTTATGCACAAAACAGAATTAACAAAGCTGTTGCTCAAGCAAAAGATTTTCAAAGACGCGAACTTATGGCTGTGCAATATGCTAAACAGCTAGAAGAAGAAAACAATAAATTAAAAGCGACCAAACAATCTTTTGAAAAGACTATGTTTGATAGTCGTAAGAGCGAAACTGATTCAACTATTGAATTAGCTAAACAAGCTCACAAACAGGCTGTTGAGGCAAACGATGCTGAAGCCATAGCAAGGGCTACTGAATTGTTAAGCACTGCTATTGCTGAAAAAAAATACATTGAAGCGTCTGAGCAAAGAAGCCAGTTTGAAGCAGATTATGACCAAGCGGTAACTCAAGAAGTTGAGAGCCCACTTCAAGAACCACAACAGGTTCAAGAATATGCAGAGCCTTCTCCGAAAGCACAAGCATGGGCAAATAAAAACTCTTGGTTCGGTCAAGACCGAGTAGCCACTACCGTGGCCCTTACTATTCATGAGCAATTAGCTAATGAAGGTTTTGATTTAAACTCAGATGAGTATTACAATGAATTAGATAACAGACTTAGGTCAGAAATACCTAATAAGTTTGATAACAACGTGGAAGCTACAAAACCCGTCCAAACCGTTGCTTCACCATCACGCACTACATCGACTGGACGCAAACCAAGTAATCGAGTGGAGCTTTCTCCAAGCGAGCAAAGACTAGCGAAACGCTTAGGCGTTTCATTTAAAGATTACGCAATACAAAAAGCGAGGTTACAAAAATCGTGAATAAAGAAACTAAAACTGAAAAAAGGGCACCTAGAGCTGAAGAATCTAGGGAAACAAAAAAGGCTAAGACTCCTTGGAAGCCGCCTTCCATGTTAGAGGTTCCTAGTGATCCTCCAGCTGGTACGGTCTACCGATGGATAAGAGCCGAGACGTTAGGTCAAGAAGACCGAACTAATGTTTCCAAAAGATTCCGAGAGGGCTGGGAGCCAGTTAAACCAGAAGAAGTTCCTGGTTACGATTATCCAACCGTCGATGATGGTCGTCACGCGGGCGTCATTGGAGTGGGTGGTTTGATACTCTGCAAAATAGACGAGGAAATCGTCGAACAAAGATCTGAGTATTTTAGTCAAGCCACACAAAATCAAATGACGGCAGTGGACAATGACCTTATGCGTGAAGAAAACCCTGCAATGCCTATCTCTAGGGAAAGGAAAAGCAAGGTTACATTTGGTGGAGGGGGTAAATAACTTCCTCTGATTTATTAATTGTTTGGAATTTAAAGTCGAATAAACATGGCAAACGAAACTACTAAAATGGGATTAGTCCCTGTTAGAAAAGTCGGTGGACAATCATGGACTGGCGGCCAACAAAAATACAGAATCGCGAGTGGCGCGACTACTGCTATTTTCCAAGGTGATTTGGTAACACAACTTACTGCTGGAACAATAGGTAGACATGCTGCTTCAGGCTCTGTACCAATTGTTGGAGTCTTCAATGGATGTTCATACACTGACCCTACTAGTGGTGAAACAGTATTTAGTAACAGTTACCCCGGCAGCATTGCTGCTAGTGATATTGTTGCTAATGTTATCGATGACCCAATGGTTCAATTTTCTATTCAATCAGACGAGGCTTTCCCCGTAACTGATTTGTTTGGTAACTTTGATATCGTTGATTCATCTCCTGTCGGCGACACAAAAACTGGAACTTCAAACATGCAATTAGATACTTCAACTGGTGCTACTACAGCAACTTTACCTTTGAAGGCTATTGACATTTCACAAGATCCAGAAAATTCCGACGTAGCTAGCGCAGGCACAAATGTAATCGTGGTTATTCAAAACCACGTCATGGGTGCTAAAAGCGCTGGATTAGCGTAGAGGTTTAATAATGGCAATTTCTAGAGCACAATTAGCGAAAGAATTAGAACCAGGATTAAACGCCCTTTTCGGTTTAGAGTACAACAGGTACGAAAACGAGCACGCTGAAATCTTTGATACTGAATCTTCTGACAGAGCGTTTGAAGAAGAAGTATTACTAGTAGGTTTCGGAAATGCTCCAACTAAAGCTGAAGGGCAAGGCGTAAATTTTGATACAGCAATGGAGTCATACACTGCTAGATACTCTCACGAAACAATTGCATTAGCATTTGCTTTGACTGAAGAAGCTATCGAAGATAATTTGTATGACAAACTTGGTGCCAGATATACTAAAGCATTAGCTAGAAGTATGGCTCACACTAAGCAAGTTAAAGCTGCTTCTGTATTAAACAACGCTTTTAACTCAAGCTTTACTGGTGGTGATGGTAAGGAGCTTTGTGCTACTGATCACCCATTAGCGAGCGGCGGAACTTTTGCAAACGAACCTAGCACTGATGCTGATTTGAACGAAACTTCATTAGAAGCGGCGTTGATCGATATTGCTAACTTTAAAGATGACCGAGACATGATCTTGGCTCTTCAAGGTATGAAATTAATCGTTCCTACAAATCTACAGTTCGTTGCTGATAGACTGTTACAAACACCTGGTAGAGTAAGTACTGCTGATAACGATATTAATGCTATTAGAAACATGGGAATGTTACCTGATGGCTATGTTGTAAATCACTTCTTGACAGATACAGATGCGTTCTTCCTCAAAACTGATTGCCCAGATGGGTTTAAACATTTTGAAAGAACTCCTTTGTCAACTGCAATGGAAGGTGATTTTGATACTGGTAATATGCGTTTCAAGGCTAGAGAAAGATATTCATTTGGTTTCTCTAACCCAAGAGCAGTTTACGGATCTAAAGGAGCTTAATCTTAGTACTGATTTATAAGAAGTAAATCCCACTTTTTAACTCAAGGGATAAAAGAAAGGCATCGACGGGTGCCTTTTTTTTTGGCAAAAAAATTGCTATCCTATGACAACTAGGATTAATTTTCCGTTACTGACTGACCTAGCAGACTCGCCAAGACAGTAACACTACGGAGGTAAAAAATGGCAAACACAACTTTTAACGGACCAGTTAGATCTGAGAATGGTTTTAAAACTATTATCAAGAATGAAACAACTGGCGGATTGACTAATGAAATGACTATGTCAACTTACAGCACTTCTATTACTATTGCTGCTTCTGGAACTGACCACAAAGAAAGTTCTATTGGAATACCATCAAACTTTATTCCAATGGGTGTAGCAATCACTGTAACTGGTGCAGCTGCTAACAACGTAAACTTAGTAGATATTGGTACTGATGCAGATACTGATGGTTTCGTAGACGGAATCTCAGTAGCTATTAACTCAACTGGTTTCAAAGGATTTTTCCCTTGCAACGGAGTTTTAGGTATGTCTGGTGGTACTACAACTGCAGCTACTGAAACAGCTGATGAAGTAGAAGTGGTTATTTCTGGAACAGCAGGAGCTGGTGGAGTAGTAGCGTTAAAATTCTTTGGAATTGCTTCCGATTCACCAACTGCATAATAGGAGCTAACTATGGCAGTTTCTGATGTTGTAACAGCTTCTGTAACTTCAACTGGCGACATGACTACTAGGCGTTCAAGACTTCGTGGTTTTGTAGTTTCAGGCGGAGCTTCAGATGGCACAGTTACTTTTAAAAATACTAGTTCAGGAGCAACACTATTGGTGTTGCCCGTGAACGCTGACACTACAGAAACATTAAATATTCCAGATAATGGCGTATTGTTTTCAAGTGGCATACATGCAACTTTATCTAATATAGATAGAGTAACTATATTCTTTACAGGATAAAGAGGAGTATTAAATGGTTTATAAAAGAACTAAAGGCTATGGCAAAGGTGGCATGGCTAAAAAAACTAAAGGCTACCGTGGTGGCGGCATGGCTAAAAAAACTAAAGGTTATCGTGGCGGTGGTGCAATGAAAAAAACCAAAGGCTACAGAGCTGGAGGAAAAGCCACCAAAGGGTATAGCAAAGGCGGTAAAGCAACTAAAGGTTACAGAAGAGGCGGCGCTGCTAAAAAATAAATAAAAAGAAGATTGAGGTATAAATGCCATATTTGATGAGCAATGTCCCATACTTTAAGTGTTGGGTAAGAAGAGAGTTTACATGTAATCATTTACGCTATCACGGAGAGTATTTACATGCGCTAGCAATAGCGGTAAATACAATCCCTGATAGATCATTAAGCTTTCAAGTTGTCTTTACCGGGTGTGAGATAGACGACGAAGATTGGGAAGAAGGTAATATTCACGGTGGAGCTATGTGGGCAAGAATGCCTATTCAAGCATTAGTTGCTGATATACCTTTAGATGAATGGCCAGAACCTATGGAAGATCATTTGTGTCAACCATGGGATTGTGAGTCTAGAAATCATTCAATCATAACTATGGATAGAGTAAGTTCTTCACCATGGATGTGTAAGATCGATAATAAATTTTATCAAGGTAAATATTTATTTACTGTAGATTATACAGACCATGAGATAGCAGATGATCCTGCTCAACATAAGCAATCACATGTGATATATTTAACAGACGCTGGCAAGTGGACTGGTAATATAGTTGCACTTCCTAACAATAGAGTTAGAGCAACTAGCCCGGCTTTGTGGAGAACTGGCGAAGGAGCACCTGATTTTACTCCTTCACAACATCTACATTCTGCTGAAGGCCATGAAAGTTATTTAGATCCTAGGATAACTTTTAATAATTTATATAGTGATGAGGATTAAACATGGCAACATCAAACAGTACAGACTTTGAACCAAATGTCGCAGAGTTTATTGAAGAAGCTTATGAGAGATGTGGTTTAGAGTTAAGAACTGGATATGATTTAAAATCTGCAAGAAGATCTATTAATCTTATGTTGGCTGAATGGGCTAACAGAGGATTGAATCAATGGACAATATCTGAGGCTACACAAACAGTTACTGAGGGTACTAGAGAATATACTTTAGATTCTAGTGTTATAGATATTTTAGATGTAGTGTTAAGAAGAACTGAAGGTTCAACTACTACTGATACACAAATGTCTAGAGTAAGTAGAAGTGAATACATAAATATTCCAACCAAAGGAACTAAAGCTAGACCTAATCAATATTTTTTAGATAAACAAAATACCCCAGTTTTAAAAGTTTGGCCTGCTCCAGAAAACTCTACAGATATTTTAGTATTTAATAAAATGGTAAGAATGGATGATGCTGACAAAGCAACCAACACTATGGATTTACCATTTAGATTTTATCCTTGTTTTGTAGCTGGGTTGGCGTACTACTTATCTATGAAAAGAAATCCACAATTAACAGAACAATTAAAAATAATATACGAAGAAGAGTTTAGAAGAGCTGCTGATGAAGATGGAGATCGAGCTTCTTTTAGAATCAATCCCTCACAAAGTTCATAATGGCTTACGCAAAAGGTAAACAAGCTTATGGAATATGCGACATATCTGGGTTTAGGTACAAACTAAAAGATATGAAAAGAACTTGGGATGGCCTATTAGTCGGTCCTGATCAATGGAGTCCAAAACACCCACAATTAGAACCAAGGACTCATGCTGCTGATCCAGAAGCTCTGTTTAATCCTAGACCAGATAGAGCGGAAGATGGTGGTAATGGTTTTGTTGTTGTAACTTCTCCAAGCATAACAAAAAACTTTTCTATGTTGTCTAGTACTATTCCTAGCAAATTTGAATTAGCTAAATTATCTGGCAACCTAGGAGATATTAGTGTCCTTGAAAATAGTAGACCACCAACAAATGCAGACTTGTCTGGAGTATCTGCAACTAGTTCTTTAGGAACAACAACCGTTACGGGTAACATAAGCACAACTGTTGATGTAACTAGTTCACAACTACTTGGATTAACTGGAGCAATAACTGTTACTTCAAACTTTACAGAATACGAAGTTAGGGTAGCTTATTATGGAGGCGGTAATAAATACTTTATAGATAGTGTTGCCTATCCTACATTAAATTTATCTGAGGGTAGTACTTATAGATTTGATCAATCTGATGCTAGTAATACTAATCACCCATTAAGATTTTCTACAACTTCTAATGGTACTCATTCAGGAGGAACAGAATATACAACAGGAGTTACTACTAATGGAACTCCAGGAAATGCAGGAGCGTACACTCAAATAACAGTGGCAGTTGGAGCTCCGACCCTTTATTATTACTGTACTAATCATTCTGGTATGGGAGGTCAAGCAAACACTCCTTAGTTTGATATAATTTAATTATGACTTATACGCAGCTACAAGATTTAATTAAGAACTTTTGTGATAGCACAGAAACTACTTTTGTTAATACGATTGCAGATTTTATTAAAAATTCAGAAGAAAGAATATTTCAACTAGTAGAATTTGATTTTTTTAGAAAGAATGTAACTGGAGTATTTACCTCTGGGAATAGATTTTTAACAACACCTTCAGATTATATAGCTAGTTTTTCTCTAGCAGTATTAGATTCTGGTGGAGATTATCATTATCTTTTAAAAAAACACCCTACATTTATGCAAGAGTATTCAGAAGATCCAGCTGATACTAACTTGAGAGGATTGCCTTTGTACTACGCTGATTTTGATAAAGAACTTTCTACAGCATCTAACAATGGATCTACCATAACAGTAAGTCCAGTACCAGATGCAAACTACAACGCAGAACTTCACTATCTTTACAAACCAGCTTCTTTAACTTCTGGTTCTGGTAGCGGTACTACTTGGCTATCAACAAATGCAAGAAGCGCTTTGTTATACGGCTCTTTAGTTGAGGCCTATACTTTTTTAAAAGGAGAGCCAGATGTATTAGCTCAATATGAAAAAAGATTTATGGAAGAGATAGCAAGACTTAAAAACAGAGCAGAGGGCAGAAGCAGAAGAGATGAATATAGGGCTGACGCGCTAAGAACAAATGTAACTTAAATAAAAAAATGGAGAAGATTCAAGAACTTCAAGGTAAAAAAATAGCTTTAGTTGGCTTAGGTAAAAGCTGGTTTGACTTTGCATTAGCTAGATCTAACGGTGAGCAGTTTGATGAAATATGGGTAATCAATGCTGTAGCTAATGTGATTAAACACGACAGAGTTTTTATGATGGACCCAGCTTCTAGATTTTTAGATAGCGATGATGCTGGGTTACAAACCAATGGTATGAAAGAAGTTTTGTTAAATCATGAAGGTCCTATATATACATGTGAGTTAGATAATCGTTGCCCAGGATTAGTTGAATATCCGATTGAAAAAATAGTAGCAGAAAATAATTCTTCTTATTTAAACAACACGGTTGCCTATGCAATAGCTTTTGCTTACTGGCATAGAGTTGGCTCTTTGCATTTGTTTGGTATAGATTTTGGTTACAAAGGTAATTTATATTTTGCCGAAGCTGGTCGAGCTTGTTGTGAATATTGGTTAACTAATTGTATGAATGTTGGTATCGAAATAGGAGTAGCGGCCTCTAGCTATTTATTAGATACAGCTGTAGAGCCAGAAGAAAAACTTTATGGCTATCACAGGTTGGAAGATCCTTTAATGGTTGATTATGATTCTGAAAAACAACAATTAAGAGTTAGAAAAAAAAGTGATATGGTAAATAAGAAATATTCTCCTCAACCTCTATTAGTAGGCAGAGAAGACGGTAAAGCAGAAATACAATTAAAAGAGATAATAGAAGAAAGTCATAACGAACCAAAAAAATGGTAATGAAAATAACTCCAGATGGAATGCCTCAGTTAGGCATAGTAGAAACAAAGACATCAAATTTTGGTGGGCACCCTCCAGAATTTTGGGCAGAAAGATTAACTGAAAAAATAGTTGGCTATTCAGAAGACAACGAACCACACGTTACAGCGCAAGCAAAAGCTTATAGAGAACAAATTAAACAAGTTTGTTTAATTTATATAAAAAATGCTATAAAATCTTATAAAGCTACTTTGATTCAAGATTTGATAAAAGGTGGCGAAGAAGAACTAGCTAAAATTGTTTTAAAAATTTAGCTATTTTATGAGGAATAAACATGGCAATAACTTCAACTTTAACTACTAGTTTTAAAAAAGAACTATTAACTGGTGTTCATAACTTTACTAACAGTTCTGGCGATACCTTTAAACTAGCTTTATTTACTAGCTCGGCTACTATGGGAGCAACCACAACTGCATTTTCAACTGCACAAGAAGCCAGTGGTACTAACTATACTTCTGGAGGAGCCAACCTAACAAATGTAACTCCGACTAATGACGGTACTACAGCTATAACAGATTTTGCAGATTTAACTTTTGGAACTGCTACTGTTACAGCTAGAGGTTGTATGATCTATAACAGTTCTGATTCTAATAAATCGGTAGCTACTATAGATTTTGGTGGAGATAAAACTTCTACTGCTGGAGATTTCACAATAGTTTTCCCAGCAGCTGCAGCTAGTACGGCTATTATAAGAATAGCTTAGGAGGAGAGCATGGCTCTTGTCCTAAACGATAGGGTAAAAGAAACTACCACTTCTACTGGCACAGGCACCATAAATTTAGCAGGTGCCGAAACTGGTTTTGAAACTTTTGTAGCAGGTGTTGGAAACTCTAATACTTGTTACTACTGTATTGCTCACCAATCGGCAAATGAATTTGAAGTTGGTTTAGGCACAATTACTGACGCCACTCCTGATACATTGGCAAGAACTACGATCATTAGTAGTTCTAACTCTGACTCTGCTGTAGATTTTTCTGCAGGAACTAAAGATGTATTTTGTAC
>CETQ01027228.1_pt1 | contig 16949 bp, 10 predicted proteins | sample 531261 | NCBI WGS metagenome assembly CETQ01 (sample SAMEA2622376, study PRJEB7988) | marine metagenome | biome: marine biome (ENVO:00000447); feature: surface water layer (ENVO:00002042); material: "saline water (ENVO:00002010), including plankton (ENVO:xxxxxxxx)" | depth 5 m
CTTCCATTTAGACCAAAATTCGTACACCAAAGGTCAACAGGCCCTAAGAAAACCAAAGAATTGAATGCCAATAAGTCGAGTGTACTACAGTATTAGAGTCATCAGACTTTAACACTGTAGTAACTAATTTTAGCTACGGTCACTTGCGCGTTTCAAGCGACTGTTTTCGCTTATCCAACATTACTCGGTAACGGGCGTTCCGTCCTTGTTAAATTTCGCTATTTCGGCGCCAGAAGACTCCCATTCTTCCTTTTCAGCTTTAGTGGCTTTGGGTGAGAACCAGCCAACGTAGGCGTAAAATATCCCTATTAGGGGCGCCGTCCAACAAGCAAAGGCAAGAGGGATGTACAGCAAGTTTTCTAAGTTTGCGCCAGAAATACCCAAGCCAAGAGCAGATATCACAAAAGCACCACCGGCATTCCAAGGGATGAGCGGTGACATTAACGTGCCCCCTTCTTCAATGCCACGGGACAGGTTAAGCGTGGAATAACCCATGCCTCTATAAACGGGTGAATACATTCTTCCCGGCAAGGCTACCGACAAGTACGGGTCGCCAGCCACCAGATTAGTAGAAAACGCCGTACCAACCGCTGCTATCTGTGTACCAGCAAAGGTTTTCGCTTTGCTCTTTATTGCATTGATAATGCTTCTTAGGCAGCCTGTCGTTTCTAACGCTCCACCGAAACCAAGCGCAATCAATACCAATGAAATAGTCCACATCATTGACTGAACGCCGCCGCGATTAAGCAAACTATCTATTTCAACAATATTCGTTTGGATGGCATATCCGTTATTTGCATAATCGAAAACGGCTTGCAAACTCTGCCCTTGCATAAACATGGCGAAAGCTCCTCCCACAACCGCTCCTGCAAATAACGCAGGAAGGGGGGGAATTTTCTTTAAGGCTAACCCCATAACAACAAGCGCTGGCAATAACGCCCACCCCGTAACGGTAAAGTTATCTTCTAATGCACTGGTGATACCTGCAATTTTTGCAAATGAGACGCTCTGAGCATCGATAACGAAGAAGCCGACGCCAAGGTAGATCAGAAATGCGAGCACCATGGCAGGGATTGTCGTTGCCATCATATTCTTGATATGTGAAAACACATCGGTACCTGTAACCGCTGGAGCAAGGTTTGTAGTATCCGACAGCGGCGATACCTTGTCTCCGAAAAAGGCGCCTGAAACTACTGCTCCCGCCGTCCAGTACATGGGGATATCGAATCCTTCACCGATACCCATTAATGCTAAACCAACGGTGCCTACGCTGCCCCAACTTGTGCCTAAAGAAACTGAAACGACTGCACAGATAACCATACCCGCGGCCAGAAAAATTTGGGGAGACAGGGTCTTTAACCCGTAGTAAATAATGGTGGGTACCGTACCGCTGGCTATCCAAATACCTATGATCATCCCTACAACAATAAGTACACTTACCGACGGCAAGGCAACATGGATAACTTTAAAGATTCCTGCCCGCACTTCTTCCCACGTTAGACCAAGATAAGTACCAACAAAACTTGTTAATGCTATGCCAATGGCAAGCGGTATATGAGGCTCAAACACGCCGAAGTAAAATATCTGGGTGCCGAGGATTAAAAGCGTCAATACAACAGGTGTTAACGCAAGTAAGAGACTTGGTGTTGCACGCTGTTTATCTGTCATTTTACTACCCTGTAATTTTCCCGAATGACAAGAATGAATGCAGGACGGAAACACGTCTTACTACTTTCATCTCACCAACGATTATTATTTATATTATAGGTTGGCTACGGGATGAACTGCATAATAGATCGATAAACGGAAGGCTCAAGGTCGGTGTAAATAAAAAAAGCCGCCAGTTTTTGAGGTTGGCGGCGTTGTTTTTTCTAGTAGCGTTGAGAGCTACTTACTGTTTAGTTTTGGCAACTTATACTCGCCGATTTGTCAGCCTCAGGGGTAAACTGAATATCTGCCACACTCAAGCTAGCCTTCCCTGAACTTCCCAGCTCAAACGGCACAACAAGGCCGGTAAAATCGATACCTTCATTAACAAAGCACTGTAGGTCAATACTTATGTTTGTCCATGTGTCAGCTGGCATTGCCTTTAGCTGCTCGCTAATATCAATTTGAGTTGAACAGCTGCCCGCTGCGTCTCCCTCGCCTTCACAGTTCATGCCTACCGTTACAGGTGCATTTATGTCTGAGTGACGACTAACGTTAAAGCTTAGGGCACCATGCGTAAGTAATTGCGCACTTAAATCTTCACGGAAAAAGCTCTTGCTTGCAAAACGCATAGCGGCGAACTCAGTGCCATCGAAAGTGATTTTACGCGCATCTTCCTGCACTTCCTTATCAACCGTACGATAAGTAATAGCTCCAACAGTATGCGTGCTAGCGTTCACTGCCAGAGAATCATCACCAGAGTAAAGCCATAATACCCAAGGTGCCTCAACCGAGCCCTTTAGAATTTCCATCGGCTTGTTGCTGTCAGTACTGACTCTAATTTCAGTATTTAGCGTATCGCTTAGAACGTTGTCATCGCTGTACGTTAAGCCGAAGCCATAAGGCAGCAAAGGTTCATAGGTTTCATCGCCCTTGTTAACGATCTGCTGGGGTTCTGACGGCCACGAGAAAGACAGCTTGCCTTTAAAGTCCTGCTCACCAAACAAAACGTCTGCCACCGCTGCACCTTCAGAGCCAGGAAGCCAAGCTGCAACAAATGCATCAGATGCATTTAGCTCTGCGTTAACCCACATCGGACGGCCGCTGATAAACACCGACACCACGGGAATTCCCTGAGATTTCAAGTTTTCGAGCAACGCTAGATCCGTCTTGCTACCGTGTTGATAAATTAAGGTTTCTCTATCGCCATGACCTTCTGCATAAGGCTCTTCACCGAACACCACTATGGCGACATCGGGTTTAGTTTCAAAGCTACCGTCAACCGATAGCTGTACGTTACCACCTGCATTTTCTACATGTGCTTTAATACCGTCATAAATAGAGCTGCCGCCAGGGAAGTCATCGTTGGTATTATTTGTGCCTTGCCACGTAATACTCCAACCACCTGATTGCTTGCCGATGTTATCCGCACCATCGCCCGCTACCAATATGCGTTTGCTTGCAGAAATCGGGAGGGTTTTATTTTTATTTTTCAGTAGTACCAGAGACTCGCGCACCGCTTGCGCCGCCACTTCTCTATGCTCTGCCTTACCAATAAGCGAACGGTCGCCAGATAACGGGCGGTTTGCCGGGCTTGCCTTTTCGAAAAGTCCAGCGCGTACTTTCACTCGAAGAATTCGGCGTACCGCATCATCAATACGCGACATAGGGATGGTGCCGTCGTTTACTTGAGCAAGAGTGTTGTCATACAGCACCTTCCAATCGTTTGGCACCATGAAGATATCTAAGCCTGCGTTAATGGCCTGCGCACAATCTTCGTTGTTGCAACCTTTAACTTGCCCATGACCGTTCCAGTCACCAACAACAAACCCGTCAAAGCCCATTTGCTCTTTAAGTACATCTGTTAGTAAGTATTTATGACCATGAAGCTTCTCGCCATTCCAGCTATTGAACGACGCCATGACAGACTGCGCGCCCGCCGTTAATCCGCCCACATAGCCTTGGGCGTGAATATCAAATAACTCTTGTTCGCTGGCAACATTGTCACCTTGGTCATCACCGCCAACCGTACCGCCGTCACCTACAAAGTGCTTTACTGTACTAATTACACGCTGGTCGCTTAAGAAGTCTTTGTCAGCTGCCCCTTGAAGACCTTTAACCACAGAAGCAGCATACTCTCTAACAATGGCTGGGTCTTCAGAATAGCTCTCGTAGGTTCTGCCCCATCGGTCATCGCGAACCACAGCAACGGTAGGCGCAAATACCCAATCGATACCTGTTGCCATGACCTCTTTAGCTGTAATGTGCGCAATCTTCTCTACCAGTTCAGGGTTATTCGCCGCGCCTAATCCAATGTTGTGAGGAAACAAGGTTGCGCCTATAACATTGTTATGACCGTGAACAGCGTCTGTCCCCCACATTGTAGGAATTGTCGAGCCGTCCAAACTGTCATCGATGGAAGCCTGATAAAGCTTTTCTGCAAGTGCTACCCAGTCTTCTGGTGTGGCATGCTTGTCGTTATTAGGGAATGCACCACCGCCGTTAAGATAAGAACCAAATCCATATTTTCGCATATCTTCTACCGTGATATTGCGAATTTCAGGCTGGATCATCTGCGCAATTTTTTGCTCGATAGTCATGGTAGACAGAATTTCTTCTACCTTAGTTTCGACAGTAGCGTTTGTTTTAACTTCAATATCTAGTTTAGGCCATACCTCGCCCGCTTTGTTTGGCTGTGGCTCAACGTCATCGACTGAAGACGTATTTTTTTCAGCTGAACATGCACTAACTAAAACGCCAACCAATGCACCGGTAACAACTTTCGCGATTATACTTTTTCGCATTATTTATCCTCGTTACTTTTCAGTGGTATTAATGTGAGATACGCGACTTCCTACAAGCCCATAGTAGGCAATGTAAAGGTAGCAAGAAGCGGGTAGTAAAAATGACAGCGTAACGCCGACGGTGTCTGCAAGCATGCCTTGAAGCAGTGGAATAATGGCACCGCCAACTATGGCTAAACAAAGAATGCCTGAACCTTGTGGGGTGTCTTTTCCTAGCTGGTGAAGTGCAAGACTAAAAATGGTAGGGAACATGATTGAGTTAAACAAACCTACTCCCAAAATGCTCCACAGCGCTATGTCTCCTGTGCTTGAAAGTGATAGCAAAATAAGCGCAATAGCCATACAAGCGTTAAACGCCAGCACGTAGCCACCCGAGATTTTTTGCATAACCACAGCACCGACAAAGCGCCCTACCATCGCGCCTCCCCAGTAGTAAGCAAGTAGCTTGGCCGCCCCTGCCTCACTTAATCCGCCAACCGCCGGACTCGCTAGATAATTCACCAGCATGCTGCCAATAGCCACTTCCGCGCCGACATACATAAAAATGCCGACAGCGCCTAAAACAAGGTGCTTGTGATGCCATGCACCTCCTTTAAATACTCCAGTGCTTGCGCTGGTGTGATTTAGCTTCGGCAGCTTTAAATACATGAAAATAAGAGCCAGAAGAAGCAGTGATGCAGCAAGAATTAGGTAAGGCACTTGCACGTCTGAAGCGCTTGGCGTACCGCCTCCGTGCTCTCCTGTAGCGCCATATATAAGATAAGAACCGAAGAATGGAGCCACGGTTGTACCAAAAGCGTTAAATGCTTGGGTCATGGTGAGTCGTGACGAGGCAGTTTTAGGGTCACCAAGCGCCGTTACATAAGGGTTGGCAGACACCTGAAGTACGGTTATACCAGACGCTAATACAAAAAGAGCTAACAGAAAAATACCGTATATTTGACTTGATGCAGCGGGGAAGAACAGCAAGCACCCCACGCAGGCTATAGCGAGCCCAAGTACAATACCTTTCTGGTAACCAATGCGCGACACCACCATGCCTGCAGGCAGTGACACAATGAAATAGGCACTAAAAAAGCAAAACTGAATCAGCATTGCTTGTGTGAAGCTAAGGTTGAATGCACCTTTTAAGTAAGGAATAAGGATGTCATTCAAACAGGTAATAAAACCCCACATGAAGAACAGCGTGGTGAGTGAGATAAGCGCAAAACGGTATCCACCGTTTGCCTTTGCCTCTGCCTCTTGGGCGCTTGAAATATTAGGCTGCACTGGTGTGTCCACGAATAACCTCTGTTGCTATTTTTCTATTTAATGATAAATTTACATTTGAAAGCGCTTACATCTAACTGCAAACAATTTTGTAAGCGCTTACATTTGAGAGATAATTACACGAAGCGTAATCGAATTCAATGTAAATATGATGTTATTTGCCCTGTCTAGCGCAGGGTTAATATGAAAAAATTGTTATAGTCAGGACATACCCACGATGCAAGAAATTAAACTTCCATCCAATTCAATGATGTTGTCGAAAGACTTTTTGTTTGGTGTGGCTACATCAAGTTTCCAAATAGAGGGAGACAGAAAAGGAAGATTAGATTGTATTTGGGACACGTTCTGCGAAAAGAAAAATGCCATTACTGATGCCACTAATGGTGACATTGCCTGTAACCACATAGATTTGTGGAAACAAGATGTAGAGCTAATTGATTCTCTTGGTGTTGATGCTTATAGACTGTCTATCTCGTGGCCGCGAGTGATGAAACAGGACGGTAGCGTAAACGAAGTGGGCATGCGCTTTTACGTAAACTTAGTCAATGAAGTTATCAAGCGCGGCATGAAAGTGTTCGTTACGCTTTATCACTGGGATTTACCGCAACACCTTGAAGACAACGGTGGCTGGCTTAATCGCAACACAGCCTATGCATTCGAAAAATATGCTGAAGCCGTAGCAAACGCGTTGGGCGAAAAAGTCCACTCTTACGCGACATTAAATGAGCCATTTTGTTCAGCCTGTTTGGGTTATGAGGCAGGCATTCATGCACCTGGAAAGACAGGCATGGCAAATGGTCGAAAGGCAGCGCATCACTTATTGCTTGCTCACGGTTTAGCGTTGAAGGTGCTTAACCGAGTTTGCCCAAAAAGCCAAAACGGTATCGTACTTAACTTTAGCAATTGCCATACAAAAAGTGATTCACCCGAAGACATACACGCCGCCAAACTCGCCGATGATTACCACAATCAATGGTATTTAAAACCTATTATTGAAGGCAAATATCCAGACATTATCGATAAGCTCGCTCCCGACGTTAAGCCCGACATTTCGGAAGGTGATATGGCTATTATTTGCCAACCAATCGATTACTTAGGCATTAATTATTACACCCGCACTGTGTATCAAAGTGATGGCAATGGTTGGTTTGAAATTGTGCCTCCAGCCACAACCGAATTAACCGCAATGGGCTGGGAAATCACTCCTGATGCCTTTACCGAGCTGCTTGTTGATTTGCACCAACGCTACGACTTACCGCCTATCTATATCACTGAAAACGGAGCAGCAATGGATGATGAGCTCATAGATGGGGAAGTGTTGGACAATGGGCGTACCGCCTACTTCCACACCCATTTAAATGCGGTAAATGAAGCAATAGAAAAAGGCGTAGACATACGCGGATATTTTGCATGGAGCCTAATGGACAACTTTGAGTGGGCGCTGGGCTATTCAAAGCGTTTCGGCATAGTTTATGTCGACTACGAAACCCAAAAACGTACGCCAAAACAAAGCGCTTTGGCTTATTCAAAACTGGTTAAGAGCCGGATAAATGGGTACATTAGCGGTATCAAATAAGGACAAGTACCAAACCGTATGGCAACAATTTACCAAGTATCAGAGGCCGCAGGTGTTTCGTTAGCTACCGTTTCTCGCGTTATGAATGGCAACGCGAAGGTAAGCGAGCGCACCCGCAAAAAAGTAGAGGATGCTATGGCATCGTTGGGATATCAACCCAATGCCATCGCTCAATCTCTTGCGTCAAACCGCACTAACAGCGTCGGTTTGCTCGTATCTGAACTGCACGGCTCTTACTTTGGCGACTTGATGAGTACGGTAGAACATGTGCTTAAACAAAACGGTAAGCACGTTATTATTACCGCCGGTCATGTGGATGAAAAGCGCGAGCACGAAGCTATTGAGTTTTTAAAAAGCCGCCGTTGCGATGCCCTGATTCTTCACGCTGAAGCCGTCTCCGATGACTACCTAAAAACACTAGTAGACAGTAAGATCCCCGTTGTTGTGATAAACCGAAAAGTGGACGCTCTCGACGAGAACTGCTTTGTTGTGGACAACGAAAGAGGCGGTTACATGGCAACGAAAGCTGCTATTGATGCAGGCCACAAAAAGATTGCGTACATTAGCGGCCCGCTATTTAAAAAGGATGCGAGCGATCGTCTGGCAGGTCACAAAAGAGCCCTTCAAGAAGCAGGGATTACCTTTAGTGAAAACAGTGTTTTTGAAGGCGACTTCCACGAGTCATCAGGCCAAGAAGGCATGCAACATCTTCAGAAAACATTCTCTGACTTTACCGCATTGGTATGCGCGAACGACGAAATGGCCTCTGGTGCAATGACCGCCGCACGAGAAGCGGGATTTGATATACCGTCACAGCTTTCTATCATTGGCTTCGATAACGTACTGTTTTCGCGCTACCTTTATCCAAAACTCACTACAATTAATAACCCTATTCACGCTATGGGAGAAATGGCTGCTTATTGGGTGCTGCAACATGTTTATGACATAAAAAGCCCTATTCCTATTGAGCACTTATTTGAACCCGAAGTAGTAAATAGGGACACATTAGGCAAATTATAAAATGAATAAAGCCCTGTCTCCGTCGCTGTATTACACACTCATTGTCTCTCTTGGAGGGTTTATCTTTGGCTTCGATGCCAGTGTAATAGCAGGAGCCAATGGCTTTATCGATGCCGAATTTAACCTAAGCGATTGGCAGCAAGGCTTCGTCGTAAGCTCACCGACACTAGGCGCGCTAATAGCCATGCTATTTGCCGGCGGCGTTAGCGACGCTATTGGCAGGCGCAAAGCACTCATTCTTGTCGCTTTCCTTTACCTGCTTTCTTCTGTCGGCTCAGCCTTAGCCCCTAATTTCGAACTATTAGTGCTTTCTCGCTTTATTGGCGGCATTGCCTTTTGTTCGCTGATCATTGCCCCGCTGTATATTTCGGAAATAAGCGCCCCAGAAAACCGAGGCAAAATGGTGTCGGTGAACCAGCTAAACATTGTATTTGGCTTCGCCCTATCCTATTTCACCAACTATTACCTGTTGCAGCTCAGCAATAGCGGTGCAGGTTGGGTTACTGAATGGAGTATAGATACGCATTTGTGGCGCTACATGCTGGGCTTGGAGGTTATCCCCGCAGCACTATGGTTTGGTTTACTGTTTACTATTCCGCGTAGCCCCAGGTGGCTGGTACTCAAAGGCCAACACGAGGAAGCCGAACAGGTTATAAACCGCTTATTCGACAAAGCCCAAGCCAGCGCTCTTGTTGAAGATATAGCGTCTTCACTTAAAGAAAAGACGTGGCCTTTTCGCGAGCGTCTCGGCTTTCTAAAAGCTAAAGCCATGCGATTTCCGTTAATGGTCGGCATTATTATTGCCATTGCTCAGCAAATTACCGGCATTAACGTTATCTTTTTTTACGCGCCCACGATTTTTGAACAAAGCGGTGTAGGTACCAATGCGGCATTTATGCAGGCTGTATGGATTGGCTTGGTTAACGTAGCATTTACCGTAGTCGCTATGCTAACTATTGATAAATGGGGAAGAAAACCGCTGCTACTGATTGGCTTAACTGGCGTAGTGATCAGCATGTCTATTTGTACCTATGGCTTTAAACAGGCGACATATCAAGTACAGCAAACGGCCATAAACGAAATACAGCAAGATGCGCCGAGTGTGGCAATAAAGCTAACTTCACTAACCAGCGATATTTATTATTCAGACGTTGAGTTTAAGCGCACGCTAAAGACCACACTTACCAGCGACGAATACGATGCGTATCAGCAACCATTGCTAACTAGCAGTATTAATATGAATGCACCTTTAGTGTTGTTTGGCATCATTGCGTTTGTTGCTTCGTTCGCGATGTCCCTTGGCCCTGTGATGTGGGCGATGCTTGCTGAAATTTTTCCGAATCAAACCCGCGCTTTGGCTATTTCATTAGTGGGCATGGTGAATTCACTCACCAGTTTTCTAGTTCAAGTTGTTTTCCCTTGGGAGTTGGCCAACTTGGGAGCCGCGGCCACGTTTGCAATTTACGGCGGGTTCGCCCTAGTCAGTCTAATATTAGTTGCCAAGCTCTTCCCAGAAACAAAAGGGAGAACCTTGGAGGAAATCACAGAAGAATTTGAGCGATCCGCTTAGCTGAGGTCAATCCTGTATATTAAGGCAACCTGATAGCATGCTGACCTGCACAAAGGTTATCCATTCTCGCCTCTTCTAATAGTAGTGTTGATGATACATTTAACGCGCTTGGCGTAACGTGAGAAGCAACAAGGATAAGATGGTTGGCGGCGTAGCGATTTAATACCTCACACACTTTATGTTGAGTAGTTACATCCAATCCCTCGAAGGGTTCATCAACAAGCAACACTTTTGCGTGAGATAAAATAGCGCGCGCTAAGGCTAGTCGCTTACGCTCTCCCCCAGAAAGCGCCCTTCCCGCCTTGCCAACCCACATAGACAACGGCAACAGTGCCTCTAGCCCTAATTGAGCGGACAGGTTAGTCATGTCATCAAGGGGAATACCCATTCCGGCAGGGTCTAAATTTGAAGAGACACTGCCAGAAAGTACTATTGGCTCTTGTTCCACATAGCGCCAGTTTGTAATTAAGCCATCGGGTATACGCATGCCATCCACTTCTTTAAATCCAGTAGAAGGCACAACCCCCGCAATTGACTGAAGCAAAGATGACTTACCACAGCCTGACGGCCCGGATATACATACGATGCCAGTGGCTGGGAATGTAGCATTGACCAAAGGTAAGCGTCTATTTTTGGCAGTATAATCAGATAACGTAAGTGAATGCTGCAGTTCGGTGCGTTCAAGTACTTTAATGGGTGAGGTTTTGAGCTTCTTAAGGGCTTTCGCGCTTTGTTTGTGCTGTGCAAACTTGGAGATACTGTGAAACGCCGCGCCAGCCCAATCAGGGGCAGCCAGAAGTATCATAGGTACTACAATAGCGATGGGCATATACGACATCTCAGATGGCGAGCTTAATACGCCCGACATGACTAATACAACGGTAGAAAATGCAGCCCCCTGAAACCACCAATTCGCGCGTTGCGCTTTGTCTTTCTGCGCAGTTTGTTGTCGCCACACCCTGTCAGCACTCGGCATGCTATTGATCACATGCCCACCCTCTTCCTGCGCCTTATCTGTCATTGTTTTATTTAAGTGCCATAAAGCGCTGCAGTTAAGGAAGTCGGCTGACTCTTGGCGAAACACTTTATTTTCCTTTGTCGCTTTTTCCGCAACGTTTAAACCAATAAAGCCTTGCAGCACAACGATGAAGAGCCAAATAACAAAAAGTGTAAGTAAAAACGAGGAACCGGGAAGGTTAAACCATACCGCAGCAACGCAAAGGTTAGTGAATATAAATGTGATGTTAGAAAGCGGAGCTATCCAAGCAATCCACCGACTGGCAAGCGTTTCGGTATGCTGGGCTAATGCTTCTGTTGTGAACGCTTTGTCGGTAATTTTACTGTTTTCAAGTTGACTGAATACAAGCAAGCGACCCTCTGCGATACGGGTAAGCAAATCGTTATGACCCACCCACATACTGGCATATCCCGAAGCAATGCGAAGTAGTGCTAGCGCGCGAATAACCACCGCGGGAATAACGTAATTAAAACCTATTGGTGCAATAGCGCTGATAGCAATAAACCACGAAGAAATAACAAGAATGGTTATTCCTGCCACACCGTGTAAAAGAGCAAGCAGTAGCGTGAGATAAGCCGGTTTACTTTTCATCAAGGCCACACTCCTTTTGATTGGCATTCGCCTTAAAGCTCGTTGCCGTCACACTGCTACAGCCTTGTAGGTGCCCGTCTTGTAATGCGCCTATTTTGCTTTTAAGCCCTGCCTCTGATTTTGACTTTGAGTTGGAAATGGCGTCTTGTTCGGGCGTGCTTCGCGATACCGTCCAAAAGCGGTTAAACCAGTTTGCAGGGAGTGCTTTGTGAGAAGCCCAAATCAGTGTTTTGTCTCTACCCAAACGTTCAATTAACTGTGCCAATCTTGCATGCTGGGAATCTGGCAAATGGGCCGTGGGTTCATCGAGCAACCATATATTGTCTTTGCGCAACAGCGCTCTCGCAAGCGACAGCCTTTGCGCTTCTCCACCTGAAAGCAGCGGATAATCAGTCATTACCGTATCAAGCCCCAAAGGCAATAACGACAGCCACGCGTCAAGTTCTACTGTTTCTAGCGCTTTCATAAGCGCGTCGTCTGTAAAGCTGTCGTTTAAACACAAATTTTCACGCACGGTACCTGGCGTAATCACGGGGTGCTGGGTTATCCAAATTACCGGTTCACTGAATGTATGTGTGCTAGGCCTTTGACCGCCTAAGGCTTCTAATAATAGTGTTTTACCTGAACCAGAGCGCCCGCTAATGAGTATTTTATCGCCCTTTGATACTTCTAGAGATTCAGCGTGCAAAAGCACAGACGGCTCATCAACATCCGTTGTAGCGTGAGAGCTTTGCGAGTGAGTTTGCCCGGCGTTAATGTCAAAAACCTTAAGGTTGTTAGCCGTAAGCAATACCTCGTGTTCTGATGAATAATGGTGGGTTGTGTCAGCGTTGACCGGGTTCACTGCACTACCATCAATATTTTGTGTGAAGCGCGAGAATAACGGCGCGAGTTCAGTTTTGGCGGCTTCTGCTTGCGCCTTCTGATGGTATACCTGCCCCAACTTTTTCATTTCACCGAGTAACAATGGCACAGTCAGCAATATCCATAAGCCCTGCTGGAGCGTTATCTCCGGCCCAATACTCAATTCTCCTAACAGTGAAAAACCAATAAATACTGCCGTAAGTGCAACCGCGAGTGTTGCGAAGAAGTCGAGCACGCTGTTGGACAAAAACGCTATGCTCACTATTTTCATAGTTCGCGCATTCAAGTTTTCACTGGCATCTTTAAGCAGGACTGTTTGTTTTTGATGCGCCTGATAGCTAGTCAGCATAGGCAATGCAGCTAACCTATCAGTAAATAAACTTCCCAAACGTTCAAGGGCGATAAAGTGCTTTCGATGAAGGGCTGCCGCCCCTTTACCCACAATAATCATAAAAAATGGCACTACTGGCAATGTAAGCAGTAGGCCAATCCCTATAACGGGGTTCACATAAAAGATAAAGGCTAAAGCAAACAAGGGGACAACAACTGCAATCATTTGCTGCACTCGATATTCAAGTGCCCAGTCAGCAAAAGCCTGTAAGTGCTGCAGCCACACCGTTTGCCAATAGTAAACCGAGTGCTGGCGAATAAGCGCATATTGACGCTCGATGAAAACCTGCTGCAAGCGCTGTTCTAGCTTATTGAATACCTGCATTTTTGCACTACTGGATAAGGCATTGAATGCGCCTTGAAGCAGCCAACTCATTCCCAAACAAACGGCAAGTCCTGTGACATCACTCGCTGTTGCAGGAGTCTGGTTTACTACCCAGTCATGAGCAATATGTGAAAAATAATAGAACCCAATAATCAAAGAAAAAAGCGACAAACACTTAACCATTACTTGGGCCGTAAGAGAGGTACGCAAGCCAAGCGACTGCGCCTTATCTATCTTATTGGTCCACGCGTTGAGCGTTTGCCGGTTGGGAACTTTTTCTTTGATCACTGTGGTTTTGACTCATCTTTTTCGTTACTTAGTAACGAGAGCAAATCTCGCATTTCTTTTTCATTCATTTCCAAGTGGTGGTGGGCTGGCTGCAAGAACCTGCCAATTAAACTGATAGCGCGGTGTTCATCCGTTTTCAAACCTTCAGCAGCAGGGACGCTGCTGAAGAGCCCCCATGGATGGGTTTACGGCGTGTTTGAAAACGGATGAACACCGCGCTATTTAAAACACCTAGTCTTCGGGTCTATCCATATTTTCCGTCGACTCCAACCACATGGCGTTGATAATGCCAAAAGAGCACGCCAGCAAAACTCCTAAAATCCAAGCGAAATACCACATAGCGTTCTCCTTAATAAATGGTGTGAGACTGGTCGAGGTCTTCGTTTTTAATGCGTCCGCGCATTACGTAAAAGCTATAGGCCGTGTAGCTAAGTACAATAGGCACAAAGATACAGGCAACGATAAACATTACGTTTAGCGTCATATGGCTAGACGTAGCGTCCCATACGGTTAAGCTCGCCTCTGGCATGGTGATGCTTGGCATTAGGAATGGGAACATAGAGAAGCCAGCCGTTAAGATAACGCCTGCTATAAATAGCGCACTCGATACAAACGCCATACCTGCATTACCCTTCTTAGAGAAAAGCGCACAGGCCAAACCCGCAATAATGCCCAGCACAGGTGCTGCAATCATAAAGGGGTATTTGCCGTAGTTGCTCATCCAAGCCCCAGCTTCAATGGCAACCTCTTTCTTAAGTGGATTTGACGTAGCAATGGTGTCAATTGCCGAGGTAATCACGAAGCCATCTAATCCAAATGCTACCCACAGACCTGCAAGTACAAATAGCGTTACACCAGTCAGGCTTAACACAACCGATACTGCACGTGCGCGAACTTCAATGAAGCCATCGGTTTTCATTTGTAGCCAGGTTGCACCGTGGTTCAGCAACATAGCCACAGAAAGCAATCCTGCCACCAGCGCAAACGGTGTTAAAAGGCCAAAGAACGAGCCTGTGTAGGTTGATTTAAGCGTGCTGTCCATTTCAAACGGTACGCCCAACAGCAGGTTACCAAACGCCACACCAAAGATAAGGGCTGGGATAATACCGCCTGCAAATAACGCCCAATCCCACGCTTTACGCCACTGTGGGTTAGGTAATTTACTGCGGTAATCAAAGCCTATCGGGCGCATCCAAAGGGCAATTAAGGTAAGGGCCAGCGCGAGGTAAAACCCAGAAAACGCAGTGGCGTAAATCATCGGCCACGCGGCGAAAATAGCGCCACCTGCGGTGATAAACCAAACTTGGTTGCCATCCCAGTGCGGCCCTACTGTATTTATCATTACGCGGCGCTCTTTGTCATTTTTACCAATAAGCGTGAGCAGTGCTCCAACGCCCAAATCGAAGCCATCAGTAACCGCGAAGCCAATTAGCAGAACGCCAACCAAGCACCACCAAATGACTCTCAGTAGTTCATAATCAATCATGCTTTTGCTCCTTGCTCATCAAGGTCAATAAGATCAAATTCAGTGTCAGGCTGCTTATCTTCAGGTGGAACTGGCCCTTTCTTGGCAAACTTCTTCATTAGGTAAAAACCAATAATGAACATGCCGGTGTAGAAAGCACTGTAGGCTACAAGGGTTATTACCACGTCGCTTACGGCGAGATTAGATACCGACGTATGCACCGGAAGCACCTCTGCAATTGACCATGGTTGGCGGCCATATTCAGCGACAAACCAGCCAGCCTCACAGGCTATCCAAGGAAGCGGCAAACCGTAGAGCGCGCTTTTTAATAGCCAACGTGGCTTAGTAATCTTGTGTTTAGTACTGTAGTAAAAGGCGCACACAAATAGCGCAAGCATAATAAAGCCAGCCACAACCATAAGGCGGAAACTCCAAAACAATGGGGCAACCGGCGGAATGCTGTAATCTACTGCCTGTTGAAGCGCGGCATCAGAAGGATTTGAAACGTTCTCAGTGAAAGGCTCTAGCAACATAGCGTAACCTAAACTGTCTTTATTTTGGTCGAAGGCAGTACGTTGCTCAGCTGTCGCGGTGCCGTTTCTTACATCATCAAGCACTTCATAGGCTTTAATTCCGCTCAGAATACGCTCGCGATTCTCTTCTTTAAGATCCTTAATACCTTTCACTTCTTCGGTTAACGAACGGGTAGCAATAATGCCCATTGCCCAAGGAATTTGAAGGGCGTACTCGGTTTCCTGCTTCTCGTCGTTTGGAATACCAAACACAGTAAACGGCGCAGGTGCAGGATGGGTTTCGTACTCAGCTTCAACTGCTGCTAGCTTCACTTTTTGTACATCACCAAGCTCATAACCACTCTCATCACCTAGCACGATCACAGAAAGCGTTGAGGCTAGGCCAAAGCTAGCAGCTATGGCGAACGAACGGCGCGCAAAGGCGATATGCTTATGATTAAGCAGGTAGTAACTTGAAATTGCCAACACAAACATTGCGCCGGTCACGTAACCTGCTGATACAGTGTGAACAAATTTGACCTGTGCTACGGGGTTAAAAATGACCTCAGCAAAGCTGGTCATTTCCATACGCATGGCTTCAAAATTAAATTCAGCGCCTACTGGATATTGCATCCAGCCGTTAGCAATCAAGATCCACAGTGCAGAGAAGTTTGAACCAATGGCCACCAGCCAAGTCGCCATCAGATGCTTCACCTTTGACATTTTGTCCCAGCCAAAAAAGAACAACCCCACGAAGGTAGATTCTAGGAAAAAGGCCATTAGGCCTTCGATGGCAAGTGGCGCACCGAAGATATCGCCTACATAGTGAGAATAGTAAGACCAATTCATTCCGAACTGGAATTCCATGGTTAAACCTGTGGCTACACCAATGGCAAAGTTAATTCCAAACAGCTTTCCCCAGAATTGGGTCATCTGCTTATAAATTTCTTTACCCGTCATTACGTATACCGATTCCATAATGGCAAGTAAGAAACTAAGCCCCAAAGTTAAGGGTACAAATATAAAGTGGAACATTGCAGTTAATGCAAATTGCCACCGCGATAGTTCTATTAACGTATCGCTCATGGGTTATCTCCCTTGTATTTCGTGTGCGCGTTAAACGCTTAGCAGAAAAGTGGTTTAAAATTCAGTGATGAACACGTGAATATGCCGCATGGCAAGAGCACGGTTTATGCCATACATCAGTAATTTGGCTGCTTAAGCGCAATTACCGATAAACGGCGGTATTTTCGTACTGTGCAGATAAATTATTCCACGACCGAGCGTGTGGCTTATTGATCCAACGCAACAATTGATGGCGATGCATTCGCCATATTTGTCATTTAGGTGACAAATATGGCACAAGAGAAAGGCTGCTTAGCAGATTGTCAAAAAGTGGAGTATAAGGAAAAGTTAAGGGGTATATGAGAGTGTGAACGCGCCTCGTAATTCTCCCAATTCGAACCCTGTAGCTTGATCGTTGGGATAGTGCTTTAGAATGGATTGTTTTACTGAAGGCGCCACATTAGCTCCGTGGCATGCCATGCACACCTGACCTTGCTCAATCGCCATCATGTACCTAAACTCACCGCTTTCGCTATCGTATTGAT
>CETQ01045139.1_pt1 | contig 16915 bp, 13 predicted proteins | sample 531261 | NCBI WGS metagenome assembly CETQ01 (sample SAMEA2622376, study PRJEB7988) | marine metagenome | biome: marine biome (ENVO:00000447); feature: surface water layer (ENVO:00002042); material: "saline water (ENVO:00002010), including plankton (ENVO:xxxxxxxx)" | depth 5 m
TGCTTATATGAATTATGTAAGTATTTTAGGGTCAACGGGATCAGTAGGAGTAAACTCTCTCTCTGTTATTTCATCACTAACTAAAAAATATAAAATATATGGCTTATCTTGTAATAAAAATATCGCACTCTTAGAAAAACAGATAATTACATTCAAGCCAAAGGTTGCCGTAATAACTAACAAAAAATCATATGATAATTTTATTTCACAACATGGAAATACTTTTAAAGGTGCAAATATAATATTTGGTAATGATGGCTTAGATCTAATCGCCTCAAATGATAAAGTTACTACAATCATTATTGCGATAGTAGGTTTCTCATGTCTGAAACCTGTTATTACAGCAATTAATCATAATAAGGTCATACTAATTGCAAATAAAGAAATTCTTGTAAGTGCTGGTGAATTTGTTGTTTCCGCTTTGAGTAATTCGAATGCAACTTTATTACCGTTGGATAGCGAGCATAATGCATTATTACAAGTCATATTATCATCAGGTTTAGAATATAAAATTAATGATAAAGAATATTATAAAAATAAAATAAAAAAACTAGTTCTTACGGCCTCAGGCGGACCTTTCTATGATTACAATATTAAAGATTTAGAGAGTATCTCTCCGACAGAAGCGATACAGCATCCAACATGGAATATGGGCAAGAAAATATCAGTTGATTCTGCTACTATGATGAACAAAGGACTTGAAATAATTGAAGCGAAAGTACTTTTTAATTTAGATTTAGATAATATCAATGCAATTATCCATCGCCAAAGCAAAGTGCATGCCTTTGTAGAATTTTTTGATGGCACAGTTATAGCTCACATGTCTAAACCTGATATGAAAATACCTATATCATACGCATTAACATATCCAGAAAGGATATATGAACATGATAACTCAAACTATGATTATTCAGATTTGAGTTTTGAAAAGATATCTATAGATCAATTTCCTTGTTATAGATTATCTAGAAATGTTGCAAAATTAGGTAAAAATTCAGGATTAATACTTAATGCAGCCAATGAAATTAGTGTAGAATACTTCTTAAAACGTAAGATATCATATATAGATATTCCAAGAATCATTGAGGATGTATTAGATGGAAGTGATATTATAAGTCATGATGATATACAATCAATTCTAGATAATGATGAAGAGATTAGAAAAGATACAAAAAGAATAATTAAAACAAAATACTCATAACTATGGAACTTTTAAACAGCATCATTGGATTTATAATAGCTATAGGCATACTGGTTACGTTCCATGAATATGGCCATTTTATGGTAGCAAGGTTATGTAATGTAAAAGTTCTAAAATTCAGTGTTGGTTTTGGAAAACCAATATTTATAAAAAAATCAAAACATACAGATACTGAGTTTTCATTATGCATGATTCCTTTAGGTGGCTATGTACAAATGCTTGAATCTAAAAATCCTAATGGTGAATCCAATGACATCGAAGAAGATGATTATAAATATTGCTTTGATAAAAAAAATGTTTTTCAAAGATTTGCAATAGTGGCAGCCGGACCAATATTTAATTTAATCTTGGCTATAATATTTTTCACATTTACATATATGAATGGTATAGGGGGAATCAAGCCTGCTATTAAAGTTGCAAATAATACTGAAACGTTTCAAATAACATCAGTAAATGACAAAAATGTTGCCCGTTGGCAAGATGTTCGAATAGAGATTCTTAATAATATTATGAATGATGAAGAAATATTATTAACTTTATCAAGTAAAGAAAATGAGGAAATAAAATACCCATTACCATATGATTCCTCAATTTTAAATAATGAGGGAGATATAATTCAAAATATAGGATTAAATATTTCATATCCTAATAATGAATCTATTATTGGAACTGTCACTAACAAACAAAATAATAAAAATATTCAAGTAGGAGATAAAATTATTTCCATAAATGGAATATCAATTAATTCATGGATAGACTTTGTCAAATATATTCATGACAATCCTAATACATTTATAGATATTGTTGCTGAACGTGACAGTCAAATAGTAGAGTACAGAGCAAAAATTCTAAACAAAGACAATATTGGGTTCTTAGGGGTATCAAAAAAAAATGACTCATCACAATTTGTTAAAGTAAGCTATGATTTTAATGATTCATTTTCTAAGGCAATCAATAGTACTACTGATTATACTTTACTAACATTTAAAATGATTGGAAGGCTCGTTGTTGGTGATGCAAATGTTAAAAACCTGAGTGGACCATTATCAATAGCACAATTCTCAGGTAGATCACTAGAGATGGGCCTCTCATATTTTTTATACTTATTAGCAATATTAAGCGTAAGCTTAGGAGTATTAAATCTTTTACCAATACCAATGCTTGATGGAGGGCATCTTGTATACTATACGTATGAAATGATAACTGGACGAGAATTGCCAGAAACAATCCAAAATGGAGCACAAATTGTTGGGGTTACACTTTTAGGATTAATTATGATTATTGCTTTTTATAATGATTTTATAAGAATATTTTCATGAAAAAGATACAAGTCTTCTTATTTTTAATTATTCTTCTGCCGATTACCACATTAGCAGATAGTGAAATAGCAAATTATATTAAAATAGATGGCAACTCACGGGTATCAGATACAGAGATAATTGAATATTCTGGTTATGTGACTGGTAAAACTTATACTAGTAAGGAAATAGCAGAATCAATTAAAAACCTTTTTTCAACTAACCTTTTTAAAGATATTCAGATTAAGTTAGAAGGGGAGACTCTCTATATTAATGTCATAGAAAGAGCAATAATTTCAAAAATTATTATTGAAGGCAATGAATTAGTTGAGACTGATCAAATATTAGATTCCCTAAAAGCAGTTGGAATATCTCAAAGTAAGCCTTATAGCAAAAACCTTATTGATAAAGTAAAACAAGAACTTGTAAGACTTTATTATGACAATGGAAGGTATTCATCATTGGTTAAGATTGATGAGCTTGAGCTTGATAATAATCTTATGGAATTATCGCTTACTATCGAAGAAGGTGATGCGTCTAAAATTAAAGAAGTGAAGATTATTGGTAATAAAAACTTTTCAAATCGTCAAATAAATTCATTAATAAAATCAGGACCGAAATACTGGTTTGAAGTTTGGTCTGATAAAGATGTCTACAATAGTACAACACTAGATCAAGACATAGAATCAATTCAAAACTTCTATCTAGATCGTGGATATGCAAAATTTGATTTAATATCAAAACAGGTTAACTTATCAGATGATAAAAAAGATATATTTATTACAATTTCTTTTAACGAAGGGGAGCTGTATAAATTTGGAACTATTTCTTTATATGGTTTAGAGGATTTTAATCAAGAAATATTTCAATCAATCCTATCTACGAATATACAGCCTGGAGGTTCATTTTCTAGAGCAAACCTTGAAACATCAAAAAATAGTATTGAATATGTTTTAGGCGAAAAAGGTTATGCATTTCCTGAAATAAATTATAATGCATCTTTTAAGGAAAATACTGATTACATAGATATCACTTTTACAGTTAATCCTAAAAAAATATCTTATGTAAGAAGAATCAATATCAAAGGAAATACAAAAACAAATGACGAGGTTTATCGAAGAGAGCTTAGACAATATGAATCATCATTGTACTCACAAAATAAAGTAGATAGATCAAAATTAAGAGTTCAAAGATTAAAATTTGTCAATGATGTTGAAGTTAAGAAAAATATCATTGATGCAGAAAAAGGAATAATTGACTTAGAATTTAACCTTGAAGAAACTCAATCTGGAGAATTCAAACTTGGCGCTGGTTATTCTGATAGTTCAGGTGCAATATTTAATATTAATGTTCAACAAGATAATTTTCTCGGAAAAGGAAATAATGTTGCACTACAATTAGAGAAAAGTTCTTATCGTAAACTTCTAAAATACAGTAACTCAAATCCATACTATACTAAAGACGGTATTACAAAAACTACTAGTATTGTTTTTAGTGAAACGGATGTATCGTCTACATCTACGGCATCGTATCTATCTGATACATTCGCATATGGAATTAGCTATGATATTCCAATATCAGAGACTAAATCTTATGGATATGGTGCAGAAATTAAATTGACTGACTATACTACAACAACATCTTCTCCTGCTAACGTTACAACTTTTCTTGATAAACATGGGTTTACCCATTTTGGTGTTCAACTAAACGCCTCATTAATTGAGGATACGCGAGATAGGACCGTTTACGCTAATATGGGATATAGACAAGCATTAATAGGCTCAATGTATCTTCCACCTGATTTTGATTACTCATATATTTCTATGACATATAGAGGAGAGTATAATACACCGTACAATTTAAATTTTTTAGATATGTTCGACTGGAGCACAACATTTAGGGTGAAACCACAACTCGGAATAGGTGTTGGTATAATAGGATCTTCTGAATTACCATTTCATGATAAATATTTTGCTGGGGGCAATAGCACTGTAAGAGGATTTGATTCAAATAGTTTGGGCCCACTAAGAAATAATACCACATGTACCGCAAAGACATGTGATGCTATAGGAGGAGATTTTTTAGCTGTAATTCAAAACGATTGGGTGTTTCCACCACCACCATTCTTGGGCGAAGATAAAAGAGCATTTAGAGCCTCACTATTTGTTGATTTTGGTAATGTATTTGAAGATATATCTGATTTTAGTTATAGTGAGTTACGAGGTAGTTATGGTATACAAGCTAATTTTAGAACGCCAGTAGGGGCAGTGTCTCTAGGATTTGTAGATACATTCAAATCAAAGACTGGCGATGATACAAAACCATTAATATTTTCACTTGGAGGTGCATTCTAATGTTTAAAAGAAACTTTTTTATATATATTTTATTAATTTTACCTTTATCTAGTTTTGCAGAAACAAAAATAGGCATAGTTAAGCTAGATGTTTTATTTAAAGAAATTCCTATATATAAAGAGTCGCAGACTAATTTAAAAAAAGAATTTGAGCCAAAAGCTAAAGAACTCAAAAAAATAGAAGTAAAATGGAATAAATTAAATGACGATTATTTAAAAAATGAGCGAACACTTTCTAAAAACGATAGGCAAAAAAAAATTAAAGAGATAAATGCTATTGAAAAAGAATTTAGAGAAAAACAACAAACGCTTCAAGGAGCTCTTCAGTCAAAACAAAATTCTGAGCTCGAAAGAATTAGAAAAATTGTTGAAAAAGCTATCAATGAATATGCTAAGGATGAAGATTATGACCTTATTCTAAGAGCAGACGGAACAACACTTTTCGCAAAAAAATATGTTGATATTACACAGGATATAATAAACATTCTAAATTGATATGAACCTGGATAGAGAATACACTTGCTCAGATTTATGTACAATCTTAGATGCAAAATGTGAAAACTCTAATGATTATCTTTTCAATCAAATATCAACCCTTACTCACCCAATAGAAAAATCTCTTGGCTTTATATCAAGTAGCGAAACATCACAAGATATTTCAAAATTTTCTGGCTTAATTGTACCTAATGATTTTTTAGGTGAAACAAAAATATCAATACCACTATTTAAAACAAAAAACGTTATGCATGCATTATCAAATCTCTTAAGCAAAGCTCAAGTTCTTTCTGATTATTCTACATTGAAAGACTCTCATAATGTAAGCATTGGAAGCAATGTTTCTATAGGAGATAATTGCATTTTCTATCCTGGAGTTTTTATAAATCACAATACTATTATAGGTAATAATGTGATCATCCATCCAAATGCAGTAATTGGTTCTGACGGTTTTGGATTATATAAAATAAATGATACATGGAAAAAAATCCCGCATGTTGGGTCTGTAATCATAGAGGACAATGTTGAAATTGGATCTTGTTCTACTATTGATAGAGGTTTAATTGATAATACTATTCTGAGAAACAATTGCAAAATTGATAACCTTGTTCACATAGCACATAATGTAGTAATAGGTAAAAATACTGCTATCGCTGCTTGTAGCGGTATTGCGGGCAGTACTTCTATCGGTAATAATTGTACTATAGGTGGTGGTGTAGGAATTAATGGACATATCGATATTTGTGATGATGTTCACATACATGGTATGACAACTGTTACCAAATCTATAAAAGAAAAAGGCCAATATGCCTCTGCAATGCCTGCGGATAATGTTCGTAATTGGCGCAAAAATCAAGTAATATTCAGAAATCTTAAAAAAAAATAGAAGGTACAACTTTAATGAATATACAAAACTATTTACCACATCGATATCCATTTCTTCTGATAGATAAAGTAATAGATATAAAAAAAAATAAATCAATAATTGCTCAAAAGAATGTAAGTTATAATGAGCCTTTCTTTCAGGGACATTTCCCAGAATATCCAGTATTTCCTGGCGTGTTGCTCTTGGAGTCTATGGCTCAAGCAACAGCAATTTTAGATGTTGAGAGCAATGAAAGAGATATGACAAATCAATTATATTATTTCGTAGGTATTGATAAAGCTAGATTCAAAAAACAAGTTGTTCCAGGTGACATAATTATCATCACTGCTAATTTAAATCAAAGCAAAAGCGAAATTCATAAGTTTTCAGCTGAATGTAAAGTTAATGACACGATTGTGTGTACTGCTGATTTAATAGGCGCAGTAAGATCAAAAAATGATACATGAGACATGTCAAATACATTCATCTGCATCTATATCTGATGATGTAGATATAGGAGCTTATGCAATTATTGATAGAAATGTTACCATTGATAGTGGATGCATAATTAAAAATCATGCAGTAATCAGAGAAAATACTTCTTTGGGAAAAAATAATACTGTATATCAATTCGCAACAATAGGCGAAGAGCCACAAGATTTAAAGTTTAGTGGTGAAGACACAAAATGTACTATTGGAGATAATAACAAATTTAGAGAATACTGTAGTATTCACAGAGGAACTAGCAATGGAATCTCAAATACCATAATAGGGAATAACAATCTTTTTATGGCATACACACATGTTGCTCACGATTGTATAATCAATGATAATTGTATCCTATCAAATGCAGCAAGTTTAGCAGGCCATGTAAATCTTGAATCAAATGTATCTTTAGGTGGATTTACACTTGTGCATCAATTTTGTAATATTGGTAAATTTGCATTTTCAGGTTTAGGGTCTGTTGTGTCTCAGGATATAACTCCATATACTTTAGTTGCTGGTAATCATGCAAAAGCATATAAAATTAATTCTGAAGGCTTAAGAAGAAATAAATTCTCTGATAAAACGATTAAAAACCTTGAAAAGACATTCAAAATATTTTTAAAGTCTAGTAAGTCTCTAGAAGAAAAAAAAGAAATATTTAATGATTTGAATATATCTGACAGCGAAGTAGATTACTTTATAAACTTCATATTAAAAAGCAAAAGAGGGATTACTAGATAGATTCGACTAATCTGTTTGCAATGCTTGCGAGATTTTCAGACGATTTTGTGGATAATTCAACTTTCAATTTATCATAATTTTGAATCATTTCTTTACGATACGTTTCATCAGAGTCAATTTTATTCAGCTCTACCATTATATCCACTTGATCAGAATAAGAGGGTTGAATATATTCATTAACGATAGGCTCATCTCCCATTTTATTACCTAAGATAAGATTAACTAGTCCGATATATTTAACTTTTATCAAGCTTTTCATTATAAAATATGAGATATAAGATAATCTATAGACAATAATCATGGGAACTCTGAGCATGGCAAGTTCTAAAGTAATAGTACCAGATGCACACAAAGCTTTTTTACAATCTCTGACTACTTCAATGTCTTTACCAGAAACTAAATAATCATGGTAATTTTTTGGCAGTAAGTTTTGTAGCAGGATTTTTGAAGTCTCATTTGCATAAAATATACAAATCTTCTCATTCTTATTTTGTTGGACACAGTCTAACATTGTAAATATGTTATTCTTTATTTCAGACTCTCTACTACCTGGAAATATTCCTAAATCTATTGATCTATCTTCATAATTTTTGACTGACTCTATCAAACCCTTTCTTTTATTGAGAGGATGGCCTACATAAGAAACATTATTTGAATATTTTTTAAAATATTTCTCTTCAAATGGAAAAATTACGGCAAGATAATTAATAGTATTCATGAATCCCTTGGCTCTTTTCTCTCTCCATGCCCACACTTGTGGTGCAATATAGAATAATACGGGTATGTTTAACTCTTTAGCATATTTTGCTATTTTTAAATTAAACTCTATATAGTCAACTAGCACAATCAAGTCAGGTCTAGTATCTTTTATGAAACGTTTAGCTTTATTAAGTGCATTTGTTATTTCTCTATATTTTGAAATTACTTCTATAATGCCAACAACAGCAATTCTTTCTGTATCATATATAAGATTAGCTTTAGTCTTTTTCACTTCATTTTGGCCAAACGCAGAAAATGAAATATTTGGATTAATTTCTAGATGCTCATTAATATAGTCTGCAGCATGCTGATCGCCTGAAGGTTCTCCTGCAATTATAAAAATATTTTTATTATTCATATTGATTTAATATTGTACATATTTTTTTGACACTATTTATGGATAACTCTGGGTAAATAGGAAGAGATACACACTGTTTAGATACTTCTTCAGCAACTGGCAATTTTTTATAATTATCTTTCGAATAAGCTTTATACCTATATATTGGTTCTGAATAATATATTCCATATGGAATTTTATTTTTGTCTAAGTGATTTACGAATCTTTTTCTATTCTTCACTTTTACCGTAAACTGATTATAAGTATGTTCTGCATTATGATTACACATTGGGAGTTTGATTTTATCATTATCAATTACATCGAAATAGGTCTTTGCAATATTCCTTCGTTGATTAAGTAGTTTCTTCAAATATTTTAGTTTAATACATAAAATTGCAGCTTGTATCTCATCTAAACGACTATTGTAACCTATTAAGTCATGCTGGTTTCTTTTTGTCCCTCCATGTGTCCTTAATTTTTTCAATATATCATAGTGTTTTTTACTCTTTACACTAATTAACCCACCATCTCCAAAGCATCCTAAATTTTTAGTAGGGAAAAAGCTATAACAACCCATGTCTCCGAATGTACCTGATTGTTTCGATTTATATTTAGCACCAAATGATTGTGCACAATCTTCAATATGAAACAATGAATTCTTTCTTGCAATAGTATTTATCTCATTTAATTCACAAGCTTGTCCAAATAGGTTTACAGATAAAACGGCTTTTGTTTTTTTTGTAATTAATTTTTTTATGTTTTTTGGATTTATATTAAATGTATCTGGATTAATATCAGCAAAAATAGGTGTTGCACCTACTAGAGATATAGCTTCGGCAGTAGCAAAATATGTAAATGGTGATGTGATGACTTCATCATTCAATCCAATATTTAATGCTCTAAGTGATAAAATTAACGCATCTGTGCCTGAATTACAACTTATTGTATAATTTGATTGTAAATAATTTTTGGTATCAAGTTCAAAATTCATGACATTCTCTCCAAGTATGTAATTACCGGAGGCAAGGACGTTCAAAACCTTTTTATTAATTTTTTTGTCAAACAATTTAAACTGTTCTTTTAAATCAAATAATTTAACCATTATTTTTTAAGGCTCCTGTTATTTTTTTAGCAACTTTTAATGCACTCTCTCCACACTCACCGGTTGTCATGGATTTTTCTTTTCCAAGACAAGTATTAATAAAATTTTTAATCTCATCTTTTAATGAATCTGATTTTTTAAATGTAAAAGTATATGTTTTAAATGTATTATCTTTTTTCTTAATTAATTTTTTCAATTCATTATTGATAAAGTCTACTGAGTAGTATGAATTCTTTGAAAAAATTCTCATTTTTCTCTCGTTCTTTGTACTTATCCTACTGGCTGTGAGGTTAGCAACAATGTTATTTTCAAATTCAATTCTTACATTAGCTATATCTGTTAGATTCGTGATAATATTCTTGCCCGAAACTGATATTCTTTTAATTTTTTCATTTACCAATGATAATACAATGTCGATATCATGAATCATTAAATCTAATACAACATCTACATCATTCGCTCTTGGATTAAACTTACACAAACGATGAACTTCAATAAATTGAGGACTTATAGAATCTAACATTAGTTTTCTTATACTTGGATTAAATTGTTCTAGATGTCCAATCTGAAAAATACAATTATTCTTTTTTGCAAGCCTATTTAAGCTTTTAGCTTGTGCTATAGTTTCGGTCATCGGCTTTTCTAACAATACATGAATATTATTTTCTAAAAAAAACTTTGCTATTTTATAATGTGTAGTAGTTGGAGTTACTATTGAAACTGCATCTACGATATCTATTAGGTCTTTATAATTATTTGTTCTAAATATTGATTTTGATTCAATGGAGTATATATTTTCTTTGTCTATATCGGCAACTGCTACTAAATCAGCAGATCTATTGGTTTTGTATTTTTGATAATGAAATTTTCCTAGATAACCGAGCCCAATAACCCCAACTTTAATTTTATTATATATCATATGTTAATTAATCAACTTGATTGATAGAATGGTCATTATATACCATTTTGATGAAATCAAGTAAAATAATAGCAGGAGTAGATGAAGTTGGCAGGGGTAGCCTTGTTGGCTCAGTATACTCTGCAGCTGTTATCTTTGATAAAAATTATATTATTAATAACTTAGCTGATTCGAAAAAAATAAGTGAATTGAAAAGAAAAAATCTAGCAAATGAAATCATCATGCATTCTCTATCTGTATCAATTGGAATTGCGACAAAAGATGAGATTGATTCTATGAATATTCACTATGCTACGCTGCTAAGCATGAGAAGAGCTATTATAAATTTGAATATTATACCTAATATTGTATATGTTGATGGTTTATACTGTCCCGATATAGATATTGATTGTAAAGCAATAATAAAAGGAGATACATCTATAGCTGAAATATCAGCTGCATCTATAATCGCAAAAGTTGCTAGAGACAATGAATTGAAATATCTAAATAAATTATTTGGAATGTATGAATTTGACAAAAATAAAGGATATGGCACACCTAAGCATCTAGATACTATTTCATATTTAGGCAAAACCATCTACCATAGAGAATCATTCCTTAAATAAAATGAGTAACTTTACACAATTACATCTTCATAGCTCATATTCTCTTAATACTGGAACAGTTAAACTTGATGCATTAATAGATTTTGCAAAGAAAAATAAAATTTCATCTCTTGCTGTTACAGACTACATTAATATTTTTAGTGCTGTAAAGTTCTATCAAAAATGTATCAAAGCATCAATCAAACCCATAATAGGATGCGAAGTTCCTTTAATAGTAAATGAGGGAACACGGCCTGACAATATAATTCTTTTATGCCAAAATATCGATGGTTATTACAACTTGAATAAAATTCTTTCATCAATTCATACTTCAAGATCATCAAATTTAGGCGCAGATTTTAAACTTTTAGAAAAGTATAATTCAAACTTACTATGCTTATCAGGCGGAAGAAATGGTATTTGTGGAATAAGTTCATTAAATAAATCAGAAGACGATATAAGGAGTGTTATCGATAAAGTATTGAATATATTTCCAAATAGATTTTATATAGAAATAGATAGAACAGAAAGACAAGATGAAAGTCATTATAATAATAAATCACTAGTGTTTGCATCGGAATTCAATATTCCTGTTGTTGCTAGTAATGACGTTCTTTTCCTTACTGATTCAGATTATGAAGCAAATGAAGTTAAGGTTGCTATCAATCAAAAAACAAAGCTTGATGAAAGAGTCAATCAAGCTGAATATTCACCTAATCAATATTACAAGTCAGAAAAAGAGATGGTATCGTTATTTCATGATATACCTTCATCCATTGAGAATATTGATGAGATAGTAAAAAAATGTAATTTTAAATTTCCGGATTTCAAATACCATCTTCCAAAATATCCTAATCCTACAGAGAAAGATGATGCTACATATTTTAAAGATCTTTGTGAGGATGGTCTAAATGAGTATTTATCACATAACTCTCTAGATCAAAAAAAATATCAAGATAGGCTTAATTTAGAAATTAATGTAATTCAAGAAATGGGTTTTGCAAGTTATTTTCTTATAGTACAAGAGTTTATTCTATGGGCTAAAAATAATGACGTCCCAGTCGGGCCTGGGAGAGGATCTGGTGCAGGATCGCTGGTAGCATTTGTACTCGGTATCACAAATATTGATCCAATAAAATATAATTTACTTTTCGAGAGATTCTTAAATCCAGAGAGAATATCTATGCCAGATTTTGATATAGATTTTTGCATGAATAAAAGGCAAAAAGTAATTGATCATATAGTTGCTACATATGGACAAGATAAGGTATCTCAAATTATAACATATAGTACTCTCTCAGCTCGTCAGGTAATAAGAGATGTAGGTAGAGTACTTGATTATTCTTATGGTTTTGTTGACTATATAGCGAAAATGATTCCTTATACATTAGGTATAAAAATTGATGAAGCATTAAAAATAAATAAAGAACTACATAAAGAATATAAGACTAAAGAAGATGTAAAGACACTGATTGATCTTGCAAAAAAAATAGAGGGTCTACCAAGAGGTGTAGGTACTCATGCAGCTGGTATAGTAATTTCTCCCTCTAATATTACTGATTTCATGCCGATATATTCTCTTGAAGATAAAAACGAACTTATCACACAATTTGATAAAGATGATATTGAATCAATCGGCCTTGTGAAGTTTGATATTTTAGGATTAACAACGCTTACTATTATGGATGAGGCCACTAAGCTAATTTATAAAGCAAATAAAAAAATTAATCTTGATCAAATTCCATTAGATGATAAGAAAGTATTTGATTTACTTAAAAATAAGATGACTACTGGAATTTTTCAACTAGAGTCTCCTGGGATGAAAAAGTATATGGCACAACTCCAGCCAGATAGATTTGATGATATTGTTGCTCTTGTTGCACTTTATAGACCAGGGCCACTTGGTACGAATATGGTAGATGATTTTATTGCCAATAAACATGGTGCTGAAATTAGATACGAACATCCACTTCTAGAAAATATATTATCAGAGACAAATGGCTTGATACTATATCAAGAACAAGTTATGGAAATCGCACGTACATTAGGTAATTATACCCTTGGTGATGCTGACTTATTAAGAAGAGCAATGGGAAAGAAAAAACAAGAAGAAATGGAAAAAGAAAGATCTAGGTTTACCGATGGATGTAGACAAAATAATATTAACGAAAGTATATCAAAGTCAGTTTTTGATAAGATGGAAAAATTTGCAGGCTATGGTTTTAATAAATCACATTCAGTAGCATATGCAATGTTGTCATATCAAACAGCATATTTAAAAGCATATTATCCTACAGAATTTTTTGCAGCAGCTTTATCTTCAGATATGGATAATACAGATAAAATTATTAATTTACTTACAGCTTGTAAACAAATGAAGATTATAGTTAATCTGCCCAATATAAATGAATCAGATTTTAGGTTCTGCCCTGTAAAAGAAAAAATTATAAATTATGGATTAGGTGCAATAAAAGGAGTTGGAGAAAGTGCCGCACTACATATTAATGATATTAGAAAAAGAGATGGAAATTTTATAGATTTAAATGACTTTTGTTCTAGGGTGAATTTAAACACTGTAAATTCAGGAACTATAGAATCACTTATTTCCTCAGGTTGTTTCGACAAGGTGAGTAATAAGCCACGGTCACATTACATAAATGATTTGCAAAAATATATCTCCCATGGTCATAAAAAACAAGCTGACAAGGAATCCGGACAAAATGAACTATTTTCTAGCACTAGCTCAACCTCTACAAAGGTTCAACCAAATAAGATTGAATCAACACTGATACCTTCTTTACACGAGTTGACAAAGGAAAGAAAAGTATTAGGTTATTATCTTTCTAGCCATCCGATGTTAAATTACAAAAATGAATTAGCTGATATGAATTTAAAAACACTTTCTCAAATTAATAATTTGATTTTAAGCAATTCAAATAATAAGTTTAACTCTACGATATCCGGAGTAATTATTGACTCCAGATCTCAAAAAATTGGAAAAAATAAATTCATTACAATATATAAAGTAGATGATGGTACTCAACAAATAAATATTTCATTCTTTGAGGATAAGTACATTACTTATAAAAATATACTAAAGGAAGATATTATTCTATTTTTTTATGGAGAGATATTTATTGACGATTATGATTCTCAACTATCTATGAAGGCTGATAAAATATATTCACTTGATGATGCACGAGAAAAATTTTCAAAATATCTTAAGATTACATTGTCATCAGATATAATATCAAAAGATAAAGTGTATGATATAAAAAACATAATTGATAAGCATGATACGGGTAAAACTAAAGTAATGCTATCGTACAAAACTAGGGATATTATTGCTCCAATAAATTCAGGTAAAGATATTTATGTTAAGATTACTGATAATTTAATATCTGATATTAAATCTATTGCAGGAGATGATAGTGTGGCAATAAAATACCAATAGTAATTTAATATAAATTTCATATAATGTGACCATGGCCGATTACAATCCAAATTATTTAGATTTTGAACAACCGCTTCTAGATATTGAAAAAAAAATAGAATCTCTTAAAAGTAGCGCAAACGCATCACAAAAAGATTTGAATAAAATTGAATCTCTCTATAAAGATCTTGATGTAAAAATATCAAAAATATTTTCTTCATTGAGCGATTGGCAAATCTCGCAGCTAGCAAGACATCCACTGCGCCCATATACACTTGATTACATCAATAATATGTTCTCATCATTCATAGAAATTCATGGTGATAGAATGTTTGGGGATGATAAAGCAATAATATGTGGGTTAGCAACATTAGATGATAAAACTTTTATGCTTATTGGGCATCAAAAAGGACGAGATTCTAAGGAAAAAGTTTTTCGTAATTTTGGCATGCCAAAGCCAGAAGGCTATCGCAAAGCTCTTAGAGCAATGAAACTTGCAGAAAAATTTAATCTTCCAATTATCACCTTCATTGATACGCCTGGTGCATATCCTGGAATTGATGCTGAGTCGAGGAATCAAAGTCTTGCAATAGCTGAGAACCTATATGCTATGTCTGAGATTAAAACTCCAATTATCTCAATTGTAATTGGCGAGGGTGGCTCAGGCGGAGCTTTAGCAATAGGCGTTTCAGACAGACTTGCAATGCTTCAATATAGCATATACTCAGTTATCAGCCCGGAAGGTTGTGCATCAATTCTATGGAAAGATGCATCAAAAGCTAATATTGCAGCTGAGGCCTTGTCAATCACATCTGAAAAATTATTAAATCATAAATTAATTGATAGAATAATTCCTGAACCTGCGGGCGCTGCCCATAGAGATAGTAATGCTATGTATTCTGCATTGAAATCAAATTTAATCGACTTGATACATGAGCTAGACGCAATGCCTATAAAGAATCTTATTGAGTCAAGAAAAGAAAAACTTTTGTCATATGGACAATTTGAATCATAATCAGCTAAAAAAGGTTGTTTTAAATTCTATTAAACAATCAAAAAAAACAAAGTTTTTAGTAGCAGTAAGCGGCGGGATTGATTCTATACTTTTGTTATATATAGTTAATGAAATTAGACAAAATGATAATTACCATATAAGAGCTATACATATAAATCACAATGTAACAAAAAATGCTTCTAAGATGCAGAATCATTGCATTGATACTTGTAACAAATTAAATATTGAGCTTTTAGTTAAAAAAATTGACAAAGAAATAAATTCAAATCTAGAAGAAAATTTAAGAAATGAAAGATATAAACTTATACTAGGGAGCATGCATGATGATGAAGCTCTTCTTTTGGGGCATCATAATGATGATCAAATTGAAACGTTTCTTTATAGACTTTTTAGAGGATCATCTCCTAATGGCTTATCATGTATGAAGACTGTGTCTCAAAGAAGTAATAAAACAATATGTCGACCATTTTTAACAATTGCAAAAGAGAATATTATTAATATTGCGAATTTACTTAATATAAAATATATAAATGATGTCTCAAATAGTGATATAAGTTTTGATAGAAACTATATTAGGAAGCAAATTATTCCAAAAATTAGCTCTAGGTGGGAATCTATAGGTAATGTAATGAACCATAATATTTTATTACAAAATAGCTATTCCCAAATTGTTCATGATTATTGTCAATCTCTATACAATAACATTGTATTCGATAATAAACTTTCTATTAGAAATCTAAAAACATATCCCCAATACTTAGAAAGTATATTTATTAAACATTGGTTAAAAATTTGTTTAAATTATGATTTGTCAAAAAATGAGCTCAATCAAATTCAATTAATTCTTAATAGTAATAATAATGACTATCCTGAATATAAGCTAAGAAATAATTTATCTATTATAAGATATAATGACTTTCTATACATAAACAAACAAATGACTAAACTTCCAAATAACAAACAAGTATGGGACATGAAAAAGGATACTAATTTTGGTATTGTGAATATTTCATTGAATAAATTAAAGGAAAAAGGACTATATAAACTTCTAGCCTCAAAAGCTCCTTTAATATTAAAACCTGTTGTGGGTAAAGAAAAAATCATGCTTAATGATACCCATCATCAAGACTTGAAAAAAGTCTTTCAAAGTAACTCTGTACCTACCTGGGAAAGAGATAAATTTGTGTTATTTTTCTCAAATAATGAGTTGTTACTAGCATATGGCGAAAATCATATGTTTATATCCTCAGAATTAAGATAAATATATATCTTTTTGGTCTAATACATTATAATTTACTAATCTGAATGGCTAGATATATTTTTATTA